>Ga0265293_10000161_pt1 | contig 164596 bp, 235 predicted proteins | sample Munlanlewell138R_FD_192505 | JGI IMG/M metagenome (GOLD analysis project Ga0265293, IMG submission 192505) | Leachate microbial communities from a municipal landfill in Southern Ontario, Canada - Leachate well 138R | ecosystem: Engineered > Solid waste > Landfill > Unclassified | place... | reverse complement strand
TGGATAGCAGTGCTTTTTTGTTGCGGTGTTGTGCACCCACTTCAGATAACGGTGTTTCTTCAAATCTTCGTAGCTGTACCACTGTGGTGCATATTGACTTTTGACCCATACTCCGCAAGGAGTTTCTTTTACCACATAAAACTTTTCTAGTTCTATGGTTGTTCCATAGTTCGTATAGTAATCTCGAAGTCGATAGTATGTCTTCATGGTTGAACCAGCAGCCTCAAACAAGGTACAGGGACGCATACCGCTAGCTCTCCAGACTCTAACTTAGAATCAAACAACACAATTGCAATGTACTTGTCGGAGGTTGCCCACCCCACAATAAACCCTCGCTTTCCTTGGAGTTGATCTGAATTCACATTTAAAATTTCGACCGGATCGCCGATAGAAGCTTCGACTCCAGTTCCAGAGTCGTATGAGTTGTAGCTAGACTCCAGTACCACATCCCGCATATTTTCGTTTTCCATATTTTCCTCAAATCATCTTAGGTTTGTTGATCGTGGTGGACTTCTCACCTTTCCAGTTGGTGTAGTGCTGCTTCACCAAGCCACGGATGGAAAACTTCTCACCGTTCTTCAAGGCTTTGAATCCCTTTGCCGTAGAGAAGAAGCAAACGTCATTTCCGTTCTCGTCAAAGCAAAGGAACTGAATAGAAGGAAACTGGCCGCGAGTCCAGTAAGCTTCGCGCAGAGTCAAGGTCAGTTCAATTTGTTCTCCCTCTACACCAACGAAATCGCTAGGTTGGATGTTGTTTTCTTCAAGATACTTCTTTGCCAGTGCACAGTTGACGTTAAACTTGTTGGCGTGCAGCCCTTCGATGAACTGCTCAGCGGCCCAGAAAAGATACTTGCGATTAACGACATCAACCTCCGAAGGGGTCATGCCAAGATACTTTCCGGTAACAAACACGCCCTCTTGGACGACACGAGCGTATTCTTCTTTGGCCCGCTCTTCAGCTTCCCGAACAAGACGCTCGATGCGTTCTTTGTGCTCCCGATCCTCTTCTGCCTTGCGGCGCTGAATCTCTTCGAGCGTAAAGTCTGCGTTGCCCACAAAAGGGACGCCATAGTGTTCGGCGTATTCTTGGGCGAGGGTTTCTGCTTTCGCCTTGTCAGTCGAAAGATTGCGAAAGAAGTAATCTTTCTGGATGATCCGAGTTTCGCCTTTCCAGCAAATCTTCACGAGATAGGTTCCGCGAAGAGTGTAGAATCCGAACTTTTCACCCGTAGAGATAAAAACGTTCTTGAGTTCCATGTCGCCATTCATCACAAGTACCTCTAAGTCGTTAACTGATGGAAAGGATTATAACGCAACTTCCAATAGCAGTCAACGACTTTTTGATAAGAGTTGAAGTTGCTTGGCTAGAACCTCAAGCAAATATTCGTCACCAACAATGTTAAAATTAAACTTTCTGTATAGTCGCTCCATATCTGGATTTTGTCTGCCTTCGAAGTCGCCCACTTTTTGTTTTCGAAGAAGCGTCATCAAAGAATAAACTTCATCGAAATTTTTGTGTAACATCAATTCTAGCATTCCAGATTGGCGCAGAGAAATGAGTTTTCCAATGTCTCTGAACTTACTGACATTGTATGTTGCTGTGCAATATTCTGAATAGGCATCTAGACCATGTGCGCGACGTGCTACTCTGCTCGCTTCGAGCTTCCGTCTATGCTTAGTTTTTTCGGAGGAAGAAGCCAATGCCCGCACAAAAGTCTTTCTGAACTTTTTAAGAGGTCCAGCGATTGCGCGCAATCCTTCTGCTCTTTTTTCATGAAGTTGAACTAATTCCTTGGCTTCTTCCACCATAATTTCTGGGAACACTCCAAGATGTTCCACTCGAATCATGTCCATTGCGGCAGAAACTTCTTTTTTGATGTTCATAGTTTGTGTCAATACTTCAAAACAATGTCAAAGTGTCGGGTGTGTTGTTTGCACGACAGCACGCGGTCGCGAGGGAATCGGTAGGTCTTCATGACCCAATAGCCGTCCTTGATGCGCTTGCTTACAGTCTTTCCGTCCTTGCATTTCTTTTGTTTGAACTTGGGGCGATGCTTTTCCCAATGAATCAGATAGATGTGTGTTTCGCCATCCAAGCTACGGATGGCAGTGCGGTGACTCCCAAGTACATCGTAAGTCAGACAAAGACTGCCGAGAACTTTCGGCTTGTGGTATTCTTTCTTCGTAGACCACATGAAGTCTTGAAGTTTTTCCCGCTTCTTTGCGTAAGACAGAGCCATAATGTTATCCCTTAAGATTTTGTTTGATGGAGTTAACAAGAGCTTCTAAAACCCGTTCAGAAGCAAACTCAAAAGCTTCGGAAATGGTTTCTGCTTGCCATTCAAAAACTTTAATCTTTTCTCCGTGAAAATCGAACTCTCGATAATTTGTCTCGTATCCGCAATATTCAAGCCCCAAACTCTGAGCCAAAGAAACTTTATCCATCACGCTGCCCCTTTTCGAAAAATCTTGCTGCCGATGATCAAGCGACCGTCTTCGTGCCAGCGAATGTTTTTGAAGTAGTCACCACCAACCTTGACCCACTTCAGCTTGCCGTCAATCTCAGAGTGATATCCATGCTCGAAACGAACACTGATATCTTGGAATTTGAATCGGTAAATCTTTCCGCCAGCCTCTTTGCGGAGATTGCCATATCGATCTTCAACGTAGCCAAGGTTTTTCATGTAAGCCTTGATTTCGTCTACAGTGATTTTCTTTGCCATGTTAATCTCCGATCAAGTTAGGCTGTATTGTATCTTGTATCACCAGACCTGTCAATACACCTTCACAAGTTTTTTATCTTCGACAATGTATTTTTCTTCGGGTGCGAAATCTTCTCCGCTCGGAACGATCATGACATCAAGAGGCTTGTCGCATTCCTCCAAAACAATGTCCTTGACTTTTTCTACCAGCGACAGGTTAACAGATTCTCCATCGTCAAGCCAGACATAAATTCGGAAGATGTTGTACTCTTCAGCCAGCACCACAATCTCGGCTGAGAGCGCATACAGACCGTCTTCAGTAATGTCAAACGCCAGCCCGTCGTATTCCTTTACCGTTCCACGGTCGTTCGTGCCAAACAGATCAACCAGCATTTTCTTCGTCCTTTTCGTTTACAGTGTAAGCTTCGCGCATGCCTTCATCTAGGATGTAGTGTACATCATCTAGGCGGAAGTACGCAACCCCAATATCTCGAAAGCCATGCTTATCAACAAGCCAAAACATGACATCTTGCTTTTTTCCATACTGCACGTCAAAGCAATGAGAAAATACTGTAATCTTTTCTCCGTTTCGCAGAACAACCAAAAATTCTTTGAGAGTGTATACTCTCGATTTTTCCGGTGGCGAATAAGACACGCCGAATTCTTCTGGCGTATTTTTGTTGAGGCGATTTGCCAACTTCTCAAAAAGTTTGAACATCAAAACATCCTCCCTCGGCTAATCGCAAATTTATCGTATGCTTCTGCTAACACAGCACAGCGTTCAAAATCTTCTTTGTCTGTTGCTTCTTGAGATTCTTCAAGGTATTGGTGGAAAATCTGAGTTTCGGAAGCAAAAGTCGCATCCAAATGAAAATCGTAGACTACAAAGTAGGTTGCACAGACGAGATAGAATATTGCGAGAATTTGCAATGTGACAACATAAAGATGCCCTTGACCGCCCGTGTTGGGAGAATCAATCCCAAAGAAGGTCACGAAAACGCCAATTAAAACAAAAAAGTAAGGCATACTTTAGTCCTCGATTCGCATAGTTGATGTTGCTGCGATTCCCTTGAACTTCAAAGCTCCAGCCCGAGAGGGAACCTTCACAACCTTTTCTGCTCCACACTCAGGGCAATACTTCGGCAAAGAATCGCCCTTCACCATTCGTTCGAATTCGTGTTCGCACTCGCCACACTTAAAGTCAAAATACTTGTACATTAAAACCTCCGGTTAAAACTAAATTCGCGGTTGAGATGCTGCCCGGTGGGCTTGTACCCGACATAAACTCCACCTTTGCGGCTGGCTCCAGCAGAAATTGAGTCGGGAGCGTCGAGGGGAACGACACTAAAATCGAACATCCCAAATTCAGGACGAAGCTCGATGTTGCGCGCAAGGACGTGCCAGCCAGTACAATTAATGCGATCAGACACATTCATGCGAATGTCATCGTCCATGCGAGAATACTTGGAGTTGATGTTGCGATTCATTTTGTGTTTCCTCGTTTGTCTAGTTGATGGAGAGGATTGTACCAAAAGAAAAAGGGGCCGTCAAGCCCCTTTTTAAAATGTGTCCTCTGATGCAGAAATTATTTTTCCTTTGTAACATCCTTCAAACTGATCTGCTAGTCTAGCCACTCCACGTCCGTTGACAAATTCATTTTCTTTGGCGGAAATGATTCTTCCAGTGTGACCACAATCAGCCATGACCAAGTCTCCAAGTCTGGCGGTCCCTCTGCCGTTAGTAAAGTGATCCTCTGAAGCTGTTATGATCTTTCCGCTTACATTTATCGGACTGTCATGACAGTAGCAGATTCCTTGTGTGGCGTCCCCGAGTCTAGCTATGCCTCGCACGTCAAGCTCCCATCAACGAGTCAATGTTCGCCATGATAGACGACAATTGGCTGTTAGTGTTGTTTGGGTCTGGAATGTCGCCGACGATGTCGTTGACTGAAGTATAAATTCCTTCCAAACTTCCAGTCAAACCACTCAAGGCAATTTCCGAAAATTTTCCAACATTCGGTTCAGTCACAAGACTAACAACAGAATCAATGCCTGCACCAAAACCAATGTTTCCGATTGCTCCAGCAATGGGAGAGCAACTTCTAACTGGAATGGCAGACACAGCTTCAAGCATCTTGTTTTTTATTTCTGGTAGGAAAGAAATGCACGAAGCCATAGCAGAGGCCACTGCGGAGAAAGAACTATTTACAACAGACTTTAGAGAGTTCAAAACACTCTTAGCTGAGTTTAGCACAGATTCTGCTTGTGTTGATAGCCACGCGGAAAATTCTGATAGCTTTTGTTGCACTAGCCCAAGTGTACCTGAAACCGCTTTGATCATTGTTCCAGCCAAAGTTGCAACAGTTGCGAATGCCCCTTGAACGTTCTTGGTTAATTCTTTAAAATTGCTTCTGAATCCTTCGGAGGCACTTCTAGCCATCCCCATTGCGCCACCAAATATGTCGCAATTTCCTCCTGCTCCCATGACAAGCTCCCCCAATCCGCCAGATACTTCTTCCGAGAAGCTTGAAATCTGAGGGCTTAGGGTCGAGCTAATGGCAGAAGAAAGATCGCCGACGCTGGTGATTGAATCTATGTCTAAATCGATTGCCATGTGTTTCCTTTATAGTTTTGGCTTGTTGTCTCCGATAGGCTTGGTGACTTCAACCGGATAGTCTTGATATTCGCCTTGGCGGGTAACAACAAGAATTCGATCTTGAACTACCATCCAACAAACATTGTCAACGTAATCGTTTGTGTTTTTCACTACATACCCAAACTTCGGCTCAGATGTTTTGCCATACGGACATTTAATGTCTGTCAGGATCACATAAGACCCATTGTCCATTTGGATAGTGGCAAACTCCAAAGCGTTAGCTGAAAGAGACAGTGTTGTTGCTAGGCCAAGGGCCAAAAGCTTTAGTTTCATTTTTATTTATCCTAGTTTGGTTACAGTTCGCCGTGAATCGGACAGCCCAGATTGATGATCTGATAGGAGGTTCCCTTCCGCTCTCGATTATCTTCTTTCGGACAGGTGCAGTAGGGAACTTCGAACCAATCGTGATAGAGGTGGTTTTTCTCGAAGCCCCACGCTTCTTGTAGCTTGAATTGGATGTCTCGGTGTTCTTCAGCAAGCCTGCGAAGAACAAGCTTCTCAACGGTATTCGTAGGATCACAAGAACTCATATCTTCCAGAAGGCCAAGACGCTCAGCATGAAGGTCTAGAATCTCAATGACATTGGCCGTGGAAAGTTTACGTTGTTCCACTAGAGCCGAATTGAGCTTCAGAAGAACTTTGTTTGTGTCAGCATCTCGGATAGAAAGTTCAGCTTTGTTTTTAATGTATTTCATTAATACAGGCTCCAATAATTTAGAAGTTCAACTGTGTTTTCGCTAGGGTCTTTCTTGTAGATGTATTCTACACCATCACGGTGAGTTTTCCAACCTTCGTGAGAGCAAGTCACTAGCTTACACTCAAACCCAATGTGAGGGTCGTGCTGACCGGGAGTTACCAATGCAAGGTCAACATTTTCAAAGCCAAGCAGTGCCCAAGTTTCGTCTTGGTACTTAACCACACACGAAAAGTTTTCGGTGTAATACTTCACACTCTCTTGGATGTTCTTAGCCTCAATAGCTATGTGGTGGATTCGAGTCATCCTTTCTTCCTCAAAGATACATACCACACATGATAAGCTTGTTCTCGGGATTCAGAAGTGCATCGCGAATTTGTTGCAAATCACAACTTAGTTGTCTGTAGTAGCCCTGTTCGTTATATATAAGGTCGCACAGTTCATCCTGATGATCTTTGTTTGCAGAGACAAGATTGATGAACACCCCATTCAAATGTGAATAGTCCCCATCCAAAATGTAGAATAAAGTGTTTTCTGGAATTTCTTCGAAAATGATGCAAGTCTTCATATTAAAGTTCCCTTTTAATTTTTTGGTAAGAAATGTTTGACTCTTGCTTATACTTTTGCTTTCTGTTTTCCGCTCGCTTTGCAGCGTCATTCGCTAAGTTGGCTACATCTCCAAGCTTTTGTGTGAAGCTCATAGCCAAAGAAATGTCGTCTTTTACCTGTCGCCGTTCTGCTAGCTTCTTCTTTAGTCGATTGTAAATCTTTACCATCTCAACGGCAGAGACAGAAACGTACTCGATCACATGATACAGATCATTGATCTCCGCGTCAATAGATGATTGCTTTTTGTATAGTGCTGTTAGAGTTTCTTGTGACTTAGCAGCAAGAACATTAATCTCATTGATACAATCCAACATCAATATTCTCCGTAAGCTGCTTTTCGCCAACCAACTTTGTATAGAAACTTTTTACTTCTAACCTTCGTTGACTTTGAATCTGCGTATCGTTCAACGATAAACCTTTTGTGTTTCCAGTTTCGTTCAGAGTCGTACCCGACAAATACTATATCACAATTTTCTCTGCCTCGGAACTTTATTCTAACAGGATTATCTGTTCTGGGTTTCTTTTGCCTCAGAGTCGCGCACCACCCAAAAAATTCCATGCACTCGTACCACCAGTGACGAGCGTCAGACTTTGTTCGTTGAACTCCAAACTTCCTACCTTTGTCAGTTTTGTACTTCTTATGGTACATGATCAGCACTCCAGAGAGTTTAGAAAGTCTCTTTCTCTGTAACTGTTATTTTTCAAAAGGACATTATAAAACAGATTATAGCACTGCGCTTCGTCAATGTCAATAATAAGTTGCTCTAGATTGTACCTCTCGATCTTTTCTCGAAGCTCTTTCATAATGTTGCCCAGTTCCTTGCCTGTCGGCTTCTCGTTGAACATCAAAGCAACAAACTCACCATTAAACTTTTGTTTGAGGGCTTTTGTGTGTTGGTGTTGTGCGTAGGCTTCGTTGTATGCATTTTCGAACTCAGGGAATTGTTTAAAAGCCCTCTGGAGGTGTTCTCCCTTGTCAACGGGTTCTGGGGCGTCATCGTCTTTCAAATCGGGCCAACGACCTCTAATCCATTCTAGCATGCCGTTGTACATCTTGCGCTTCTTGTCTCGTACTCTTGCCGCATATGATCGGTTGACAAGAAGAAATTGTTTAGGATCAAAATACTTTGAAGAAGCAGCAAACTCGAAAATATCTTCTGGAGTTTTAAACTTTGGAAGTCCTCTCAAATATAGGAATCCTAGAAATTCTAGAGCATCAGAATAATCTCTAGTTACCAGAATTTCTTTTACAACTCGGTCTGGATTTTCTTCATCTCGCAGAGTATACCACAAACCATCGTGGCCGTGCTTGAATCCCAGACGATGCGCAGTCCTACCGATAAAGTTTCCGAGGTCGTTGTATGCAAAGTAGTTGTAGCTATAAGAAAACTCTTCGCTAGGGGAAAGGATCAGGTCAATCTGGAAGTCTTCGAAGTCGAAAGAAAAGCAGCTTCCGTTTTTGAATGTTGACTTTGGATTGAACGCAGACACAACCTTATCAGTCCAATTATCAGGAAAGTTTAGTCCCTTGTTAACTAGAATGTCCATGTCACCAAAAGATTCTTTGGATGCATAGAATGGAATCAGACACCCGTAAATGCCAATTTTCGAAAGCTTCTTTACAATCTTTTCGTATAGATTGTAAAATTCCTTTTGAGACTCAATCCTGCGAGTCTCAAAATTTAGCGCGTTTCCACCCATTGTTATCTCCTATTTTATCCCATATCTTACCAAAAGAAAAAGGGGCCGTCAAGCCCCTTTCTTTAAAACTGTCCGTTTAGATGTCGAGTCAACCCTCGATTCCACACACCCTCATTTTCATCGCGTCGGCAATAGATGTTGTCGCGAATTGACATTCCGGCATTGTATGGGATAGTTACTGCATCTTCAGAGTTCAGCCTAGAAATCGCCTGCTCTCGTCCAACTTCCTTGCAAAAGTTGTCTTGTGGTGAACACACGGACCAACCAAAAGTCATAGTCATTTCTGCATAGTTGATGTTCGCAGCAACAGTTAGAACCGAGTTCATAACCTTTCGGGTCACAGGGTTGAAACGTGTGATGCGGTCGTATCGAACTACAGGCTCGCCAGATGGCATTTCTGCCCCTCGACCAGTCAGATCAAAATACGCCTTTAGAACTTCATCAACATTTGCGCCATCGTTTTCCACATCATAGAAAACATCTACTGTAGTAAATTCCCAAGTCCCCGCATTCAGCACAGCCGCTTTGTCCCCCATGTGTGAAAGGTAAAGGTCTTTAGTGATTTGGGTTCCTGCTGTAGTTAGTTTGCTCATAATAAAATTCCTTTTGTTTATTGATAATAAGCAGAAATAGATTCTTTATACTCTCGGTTGTCTGCTAGACCCGAGTAGTAATCAGCTATCCCTCGCAAGTCTTTCGCGCTCATGTCTTGTCCGACGTTGATTGCTACAACACTTGCTCTCATACTATCACGAGTCAGAAGATAAATCAAGAAGTCTTTAATCATGTTTCCAGTGCCTATATTTGTCGAATGTTGCTTCAAAGTTTCCTTTGCCCTTCTTATACTCTACCACATCTACAATTGCTTGCCAAACTCTAGGCAGAGCTTTAACTGCATCCTCGATTTCTGGCGAGTTGCCAACTTCGTCAAAAATAGTAGTAAGATTTTCTCTCACTAGCTTTTCTAGATTCTCGTCCGAGGCGAACTGTAGTAGAGGGAAAACCTTGACAAATGGGCTAACGTATACAGTATTTTTGATATACTCCTGATCTAGCTGCTTTATATTTGCTAGGCCCATCGACTTCTGAATCAAGTCAACCGCCTTTTTGCTTTGCTTTGGGGAAGGCACTGCCTCTTCGTACACTTTATTTAAAATGTTTCCTATTACATTGTATATGAACCCGAAATTCCGCATAATAGAAAACCCGGAAGACTTAAACTGCTCTCCCAAATCTTTCTTGAAAAATGATTTGAAAAGATTGGCCCCTCGTTCAGCCTTTTTCTGGTCATCGTAGAGCAACCCAACAATAACGTATTCATTTGCTTTGCCTAAAATTTTCGCAGCCGCAGCATCAGATGGCTTGTAATCTTTGTTGTCAAACCTTGCGACAACTTCAATTGGTTCTTTGGAGAAGAACACGGCTTGAGTTGGCTCTGCGCTGTGAATGATGCCTTCACCATAATCAACTACACCATCAATCCCAATCTCTCGGAATAGCTTATTCCAAAGCAAAGAATCTGGAGAGACCTTGCCTTCCTTCTGCTCTTTGCCAGAAGACATTGCCATCATGATGGCAGCTTTCATTGTGACGTACCAGAATCTTCCTCCCCAAGTTTGAACTCTGGCACTGCCTTCTGATTTATCCGCCCATTCTTCGACCATGTCAACAGAATTCTTCCAATAGATTTCTCGCTTCTCGTCGTCCATCTTATCGACGAAACGCTTTTCCATTTGTGCGATTCTGAAGCGTGCAAGGAAGTTGCCAACTTTCCGAACATAGTGGTTGAAAGTAACAGAATCAAAGTTTTCTTTGTTCAGGCAGACAAGGTTTCTGTTGTAGTCAGTCTTGAATACGTTTGCGAATGGGCTTCCTCCAGCAAACGGCAAACTCTTTAAAGTTTCTGTTCCTTCAGAATCGTTTCTCAGTTCAACTTGATATAGAACGTATGACAATGGATATGCATAGATTCCCAGTGGAGTGTTATACTTTGAGGTTGGATTGATGCCAAGCTTGTCCACTTTGGTCATGGAGACAAAGTATAGATCGTCGTGGCCTTCCCTTACAACATCTTTGGGATCGTCGTACTCATAGTTGTCCTTGAAGATTTTCTTCAATTGTTGAATCACAGGAATCTTTGGATTCTGGTCTGGATTGCGTCTTGCTTCACTAATGAAATCTTTGAATTGCATTTTTATTGTTCCGTTGTTTTTAGACAATTCAACTATTTAGAACCCTGATTGAGACAATCTTCACTAGAGGTGCCTTGCGCACATTCAACATGAATTCTCGATTGCCACACTTTGAAAAGTGTTTCAGGCTTTCTTCTTCGACTTCGAATTCTAGAAGATTTTTGTAACGATCAGGAACAAACTTTGAGTTGTTGAATTTCCCATCTCTGACTCTGGACAGGACAAAGTCTTTTGTGCCAAACCATTTAAACTTGGAGTTCCAAGACAATGATTTGTGTTTCATTGTATCTTGGAACTCTTCGTCACACATGGCCCGATAAAGCCTCACACTCATGTCACTTGAAGAAGTTTGAAGCTTCAATCATTGCAGCATCGGTAAGAATAATTTCCAGCAGATGCCCGTCGTCATCATAGTCGGCCCAGTTCAGACCGTAATGGATTTCGAAGAACTCAGAAAGAGTGTGCTCAGAAGCAAACGCTTCATTTCGAATCCGGTCTTTCAGACCGTTGAAGTTCGATTCGGTGTTGAAGATGTTGATGGACATATTGAAAAAGCCTCCGTAGTTGATGGACAAATTATATCCAAACTACGGAGGCTTGTCAACAGGTTTTTAGTCTTCTTCAGACTTTGTGTCTAGTTCTGTGAAGATGCCACCAAAGGAAGAACACTCCATCACATCAAACCAGTCTTGAACAAATTCGTCCGCTTCAAACTTCTTGCCGAGGTCCATGTTTTCTGTGATCTCTTTGAACATTGACGTGTCGATGCCTAGAAGCTGGTCCTTCAAGTCTTTGTAAGTGTTGAGTTGTAGACTATGAATTGCAAGGGAGATTGCAACCAATGTTGAGCCGGGAAATTCATAGCCTCGCTCGACGTACTTCTTGGTGCGATACAAAGCACAGATTGGATATTGGCTCTTATTCGAATAGACTAGACGACGACGGGCAATGTCTCGCAGGAAGTGTTCGTGTGCATAAAAATTTCCTTCCTTGAAGTTCCACAGTCCCATCACACAAGTGAAGTCGAATGTATTCAAAATTTCTTCGGGTGATCCGACGAATCGGGTGATCACTTGAACTTCTCGCTTGCGCTTGCCAACGTGCTTGTAGAATGTCTGTGCATTTTCCGTGGTACATGCCGACTTGTACCCATAGACTTCTGTTAGTGAAGCGACAAACCGATCAGCTACTTCCTTAGATTCACAGTAGAAGTCTAGATCATTTACACCAAGACCCGAAAAGATTGAAGAGATTGCGCCGCCAGCTAGATAGACGCCTTCAAAGTCTTTCTGCTTAGCCGCGTGTCCGAAGAATCGCTCAACAAGAATTGCGACTTTCTTGCTTTCGATCATAGAGGTTTCTAATTGTTTAATCATGCAATTTCCTTATAAAAAATGTGGTTCCCGATTCTTGTTGTCATGACCAGCTTTCTCCAATTCCACTTTGGCCTTGCGTGCTTGGCGTGAAACATCGTTGCGCCCTTTGTGGGGTCTTTGGATTTGTCATAGTTTATTGTGACACTGAATGCAATCATGAGAGCGTCTTTGTACGCTTTCTTGTTATTGACGCTCCACTTTCCCATTCGGACCCATTCGAACTGATTGCGCTCTTTTACTACTTCGCAAATGCTGTCTGGGTATTTACCGTTTAGGACTCTGTTGATTGTAACATAGGCTACCGCTCTCTGTCCCTGATGAGGCTCGCCATAAGACTCATGATAGATGTTTCTGGCGAGACAGTCAATTTCTTTTTCAGAAAAAGTCAAGGACTTGTTGTGCTCAGTTGCTTGAGAGTGTGTTGCAACTGATAGGGCGCAAACCATTATTAATTGCTTGAGGTTCCTTTTCATTGTTCATAGTTTGTGGTTAAACAATTATTTAGTTGGCGTTAAGGCAGTTTTCCACCCAAGACTGAAGCTCTTGCTTCATGATGCTACCGACCTTTCGAGAAATCTCGTTACCTTCAGAGTCAACAAAGACAAGAGTGGGAACTCCGCGAACCTTGTACTTTGGGGGAAGATCGCTACTTGAGTCAACGTCGATGCTTTCAACTGGCACCGGAAGTTCGGATTCTGCGATTGTCTTTTCCAGTTGGCGACAAGGAACGCACCAGTCGGCATAGAATTTTAGAATTTGCATATTACTTTACCTTTAGTTTGTTGTTAAGAAACGCTACAGCAAGCTTGTCTGCGATCATGTGTGGAATGCTAATGTAGTCGGCTTCCACCTCAAACGGACAAGAAGTTTTCCATCGACTATTATCGAAGAAGTGCTTAGCTTCTTCGAGGTGCTTCTTGTTGTTGATGTCGAATTTGACAAGCTTCTTTTGATTTAGAATGCTCACTTTTTGCTTCCAGTTTTAAGTTCTTGAATACAATTTTTCCATTCCTCTGATCCTGTGGGATATCCGAGCGCAGAGCATCTTTGTCCGAACGTGTTACCAGTGGCGAACACTAGTAGAAGCAATAAAGAAAACATGAGGATCGCAGAGACAACTATCTTCACAATCTCAATTGGCATATTCACTTTTTGCTCCCGAAAATTTTTAACATAAGCTCTGCTGTGCTGTCTGGGATAAACTCAGAGTGAACCAGTTCACCCTCAATGATGAAGCCGAACTGGCTACAGACTTTCTCTGCCTGTAGCCGTGTTCCGAACAGACAGATATTGTACTCTTCCCCGTTAAGATAGTAAACACAAGACCAATGCTTTAGTTCCATTTAAGCTCCAAAAAGCTTTAGCTTATAGTTGAGGGACATTCCTTCGAAAACCTTTTCGACTGCTTGTTGCGTCTTTCGAGCCTCGAAAAGAACATTGGAAAACTTGAAGTTCTTCACCGCAAGGGCAAAGTCTTTCTGAGTTTCGATGTTCTGAACTTCTTCCCAAATTCGAGACAGTTCAGCCTTGGTGCTATTTACCTCTTCCACAATCGGATAAACGTATTCTTTGAACTCTGGAAAATACGCCAGAAGCTCGTCAACCTCGCCTTCGAAGATAACAGTAAGAAGGTTCTTCTTCGTGGGCACAGGATCGTTTCCGCGAAGCTTATGCGCAGCAACGTAAGTCGCCGACTTGATCTTGACTCGCTTATTGGAGACAGGATCAAAAGCCACCACACCTTCATCGAGGTCTTTGAACTCAGAAACCATCTTTACGATAGACTCTGCATCCGAAGCTTCATAGACCTTCGGAAGACGAACGTACAGTCCAAAGTCTCGCGACAGGATGTGCTCAACGTAAATATCTTTTTTGTGTAGGGTCTTTCCAGTAAAATTTTCAATGACACCAAGGCAAACCATTTCTGCGTCGTCGTATCGCTTAACACACTTGTTCTTCGGGCCAATGCACTCAAAAACAAAGGTGTAGTATCGGCGGTCAATGCGCTCACACTCAATTGCTTCTTCGTATGTCCAGTGTCGGAGGCTAAGATCACCAAACACTGTTTGGAAGTGATCCTCGTCGCGGAACCCGAAAGTATCCAGCACACAATCACGGAAAGAAGGATAGAAAGAGTGCGGGCCTTCAGCCTTTGCCATTCCGCGAGTCGAGATTTCCCACTTATCGGTGAAGAAGTTATAGTAAATGCCGATCAGCGATCCGTCAACTTTTTCGAATACTTGAGCCTTGGAGAAGTCGAAGTCTTCGTAATACTCGGGGCATTCACCATAGTTGAAGAAGCGGTCAAACTTTCGCGAAACCACGCCGAAGGTATGGCAGCAGAGAATCAGAGATCGGCACTCGATGACAATCGGGTGAGACTTTGGGGAGTTGATCTGATCGTAGTCAAGAAGTACCATCGAGTCTTCAGGGTAAAGTCGGTACTTGATTCCAAATTCTTGCTTAAGTGCCTCCAGCGCGCCAAGCTTGGTCCCGATTTCATTGGATTTGTTTACGAGGTATTCTTGAACTTTCAGCATTTTAAATCCACAGTCCTTGATAGTATTTTCCGAAGAGTCGGAGTCCGTTGTTGATGCGTTCTTGGTGCTTCTTGATGGCGTCGTAATCTGCTGTGTAGGTGTCGTTCGGTCCCTTACACATCCTGAAGAACTGTCCTTCACCGGCTTCCATTGTAACAGGTTTCCAGACAATGTCAATCTCCCCTGAACGATATTGTTCTTCCCAGTCGTAGTCTGGTTGGAGTTGCTGGAATGTCCAGATAATTTCATCGACAACCCATTCCCATCGAGCATGCCATTTATCGTCAGGGTTTTCTAACATGCACTGGTCTTCCCCCAGATTTGCTCTGAGGTGTTCTGGAACGTCCGAGTCATCGACGTAGGGTCCGCCATTGATGGCTTCCCGATAAGCCAGTAGAACGGGTAGAATGAGCATTGAAAGCGTATCATCTACACTCCAGACATCCCAAGGATCAACCTTTACCTTGACCTTCTGCTTCTTCTTGTTGTGAATCCACTGACAAACACGGCTTAGCCAAGAGTCTTCGCCATTTTTATTGGTGGCTAGCCACTTGCCAAAGTTGTGTGCGCGATGATCTTTGTAGTCATATTTGTCTACCCAAAACATTAGCGTTTCTGCAATCTGATAGGGGCCGATCCAATTTACAGGCTTCCCAATTTTAACTTTCACTTTTCTTCCCCAAAGAGTTCAATCTTTTTCACGTGATTTAGGAGAATAAAAGTGCGTTCTCCTGCGCGGCGATGTTTGGTCGGCACGAGGATTGTGAATTGTGGGACCATAGAGCCATCGTCAAGGGAAAGCTCAACAATCATTGAAAACGCGCATTCGCCTTCTTTTGGTGGAAACGGGGCGTAGTCTCTTCCAGCATCGACCAAGAATCGATCTCCGACTTTATACCCACGCTCTTCGCAGAAAGTTACTTCCGGCTTCACTCGCCACTCGTGTGCGCCATCGGCCCGGACAAGGAGGTCGGGGAGTCGATCAAACCCATAGCCCCAATCTTTCCAATTATCCCACAGTGGGTGCTTGAATTGCAGCTTTTTGCCAGAGGCCCACGCCACGATCATGTCTTTGTTTGGGTGTTCCATTTTGGTTTCGTTGTCGTTGGCGGTCATTTTTTGTCTTCCTTGTTTGTGTTGTCCATGTCAGCGAGAACATTGATCTTTGTAAAGGTTCCGCGATAGTGAAGGATATCCCCTCCGTCGCCGATAATGCGCCAATCAAATTCGTTTGCCCGTCCCCTTTGAACAGTACCATCTCGCAAGCTTACTTCAATTGTCGTATTGCCCTGATCAGGAACTAGGCATTGTCCGGTATTCCTAAGCCACGCAGTAAAAGTCTCTTGGTTGTCAACTTTGGGTGTGGGTTCTTCGACAATACTTTTGCGCGCTACTTCAAGTTCTTTCTCCAAAGATTCGATTTTGTCTAGCAGAAAAACAATATCGGAGGGGGAGACTTCCATAAATCCGCCCACAAGCTTAACTTCCATTGCATGCTGTCGAAGACGGGCGCACTCTGCACTAAAGTTAGAATCATTCATTTTTCGTTCCTCGTGATTGGTAGTTGATGGAGAAGAGTATAACTCTTTTCGGGTCTGTAGTCAATGGGTTTGATTTCTTTAGTATCGACGGTCTTCGGGAATGTCGTAAGGATGATTCTTCCGAATATACTCAAGAACTTCTCGCAAGCTTTTTGACTTGAAGATCGTCCGCTCGCTTCCGAAGGTGCACTTGCGAAGCTCGCAGTCTTTTTCGCCGATGTATAGGGTGTAAAAGCCAAGCTGAGCAAGTGTGCTTTCTAGGATGTCGATGATCTTCCAACCATCGACAGGTTTGATATGCGGTAGAATCTTCTGCAAGCCATCGAAGGTCTTTTCGAGCTTCGCGGCGCTATCAGGGGCGTACTTGTACAGGCTGATCTGAACGACGCGCTGCATCGTCGTGTGGCGATAGCCGGACGACATCATTTCGTATTTGGCGAGAGCCTTGTCAAGTGCTTTTATAGAGGCCATACTGTTTTGCTCTTTGAGAAGCAGCGGCCAGTTATCCTCGCCGGTCTTGGAAAGTTCGCGCTCAAAGATTTTGTCTTTGAGCAGGCTGATCTCGTCATAGAGCCTTTCTGATTGTTCACCGAGCCTTTCGATTTCATTGCAGATCACCGCACGTTGCGCTTCCAGTTCCGCCAACTTTTCACCTAGATTCTCTTTCATTTGATCCTCTTTATTCGGTTAAAATCTGTATCGATGAACTTTCCGACTTCTAGCTTACATACATGATCTTTCCAGAACCAACGATAATCCATCGTAGAACCCGGAATTGTATTTTCAGAAGTCAGCCAGTCTGGGGCCTTATTTTCGGTGAAGGTCTTAGCTGGCGCACTCTTAAAAAAGAGGTGAGTCAATTCAAAAACCATCACTTTTGTTCCTTCAGCTTTTGGGTTTCCGCGTCAAGTTCGATGAGTGTATTATCGATCTTTTTCTCAACGATGTCAAGCACTTTCCCGACTAGCTCAGACTTGTTGACAGCCTCGATTGTTTTCTCGGCGACGTTAACCCCAATCACAACGCCTGCAATTAGTTTGGCATCTTCGCGAGTGGGGATGAATGTGACTAGTAGTGCCCCGATTACACCAAACATAGCACACGCTTTAAGGATTTTGTTTCTGATGTTTTTAATTTCAGCTTCTTTTGTGTTTCGCTGATCTTGGGTTGTATTCCAAGCGGTAGAGTTTGTATCTAGAAACATTGCCGTAGTAAACAAAGTAAAACCTGCTACAACAATGGACGCGAAAAACGCAAATCTCCCCGCAAAGATCAGCTTCTCAAGAATCGTGTAAAGGTAGATGAACAGACCAATATTTTCAATCATGTTTTAAATCCACATAAAGTAAGAAGTAAAAATTCCAACAAAAGCACCGATGAACAGACTAGCATTACTAGTCCACTTCGGACGACGATGCACGCCAAAAATTTTTCCAAATGCCCATTCCGCTATAACAACCATAGCCACAGCCACAATCACACCAATGATAATCGGAAACAACTGGCCCGAAGACAATGCTCCCCAAAATTGGGCTTCCAGTGGATTGCGGTAAACAATGATTTCTTGCATTATTGTTTGTCCTTAGAAGTGGGGGTTAAGTTCTTTGTGGTGGCCCAAGATCAAGGACCAACCATGGCTCAGCCAAGAGCCGGTAAGTTTGCGACGATAAAACTTCTTTCCGGTAGAAGTGGTGATAATCTTGTAACTGTCAGAAATCTTGACCACAACGCCTTCGGGGTAGCTATCCCCGTTGAAATACTGGCTAACTTCTTCTCCAATAACCGGAGCCTTTACGATGTCAAAGCGAGGACTCACATGTTCTCCACAATCAACCGGGAGATACTTTTGACCTGAGTATTCCGATACCAGCTTGGCAATATTCTCGACTTCCTCGTAGCTAGTCCAATCCCAACGAGATACCCACTCTTTAGGGTTCATGCTGGAATCCCAAGAAGTGCGAATTCCAACAACTTTGTCCTGTTCGAGTTTAAGGTGGATCATTTTTGCGTTCCTTCAGGTGTCAGTCGATGAAGAGGATTATACTTCTAGTTCAACCAACTGTCAACTGGTTTAGTTGAAATGGCTGACAGAAATCGGTTCACGAATGGCGACCGCCTTCTGATAATCGCCAGACTTCAAAAAGCTCTTTTCGAGTTCCAAAACTTCGGGAGAAGCAAACTGGCAAATCCAGCCGTCGCCCTTGACAGTCACAAACCCGCGTTCACTGCGACGAACACTTCCGTTACGAGACATCGAACCCTTGTGGTGGGCGATTTGACCAGTGCTACTAGCGCGAATAGCCATACTGTGGAGACAGGCTTCGAACAACTCGCCGTCAGGAAGGTCAGGGTCAATCTTCAGGCTAGGAGCGTAGTGGCATTCAAACACTTCAGGTTCAACCTCGTAAGTAGAAGCACCGTAGTAGTGGGCAGCGCGGAAGATGGTGGCCTTCATGATCTTTCCTTGATTGGGTAGTTGATGTGAAGAATTCTACAGCAATTGTTCGTGACTGTCAATCAGTTGAGCGAGAAACCCGGATCATTGCGTCTGCTCGCATGTAGCGAATTTTGGCATCTAGTTCAAATGCCCACTCGATCTGTTCGATTGCGCCGCTTGGGAGGGGGCGACCGACTAGTTCTGCCGCAAGGTCGGTGTCTCCGTCAAGGTTGAAGTCGCTGTTGCTGATGGATGCGGCCAGAAAGTCGCGAAGAGGAATGTTGCTGGACATTTTCGTATTTCCTTTTGGTTAGTTGATGGAGAGAATTATACTTTGAAGATTTGTTTCAGTCAATAGGTGCGGTTAAAAATTTCTGAGAGAGCTTTTGACACGCCAACATCTTCAGTGTATTGTGCCAAAATATTCTTTAATTCACCGACAGTCATTTCATCGGGACTCTGTTTTGGAAATTGTTTAACGACGTTTCTTTTCTGGACCATGCAAGTACACCCATCTTCGTCCCATCGCACAAGCAGGTATCCGCCTAATTCGAGGCGGACCACAGTTCCCAATTCGTTTTCTTCACAGTATGCAAAGGGTCCGACGTATTTCACTCTGTCGCCAACATTGAATTTGTAGCCGCTCATTTAAATTTCCCCGTTTGGTTAGTTGACGATGAAGATTGTATCAAAAGAAAAAGGGGCCGTCAAGCCCCTTTTAAATTAATACTTAACCAAATCTTTGAAGTCTTCCTTTCGCTCTTCCGTAGTCTTTTCTGGCTTTCGAGTTCGATCAACTACTTGTGGAGCCTCGCGAGTTAGATTCTGGGTTTCAATCTTCTGGTTCAATTCTACCTTGTCGTGGTGTTCTCGCTTGGGAGTATTGGCAGGGCTGAATGCACAGAACAAGAGTGTAGCCAGCCACCAGAATCCGACTACTTGGTAGATTCGCTTCTTCAGCCCGATTGCTTCTAGACTATCTGCGGTCACGCTTTCAGTTGCCATCACAACGGCAACTGCACACAGTCCGACCGCAAAGTAGATTCCCCAAGAAAGCAGAACGTTAGTGGCATATGCAATCAGTAGTTCCATTTTGATTCCTTTAAATTGATTCGTAAGTTTTTTCGAAGATGTCTGGCTTGCAGGCGTAAAACTCTCCAGAAACCCCCTTAACAATGTAATCGCCTTCAGTCGCAATGTGCTCTACTTGAAAGGAGTTCTTATCTCCGTCTTCAAGCGTGCCGATGTGCGCCCACCCAACGGCGGATAATCCGCGAACCTTTCCCCACTTGACCAAACACTTACCACAGAAATCTTGCAATTCCTTAATGCCCGCTTCGGAGTATTCGAATTTTACTGCCTCAATCACAACAGGCTTTTTGCGATATTGCTTAATCACTTTGAATTCCTTTTAAAAAGGGTGGACAATGGTTGGTCTAGAGTTTTCTCGTATTTGCGTTCGAACGCATCCAAAAAAATAGAAGCCAAAATAGTTAGCGAAAACGCCAATGCATACAGAGCAACTACAAGGTTTACTCCCGGAAGAAGAGCGAAACAAAAAACATACATGCCATGTCGAACTGTATTATATCGACAAGACAAATACACGAACAAGAAACCCAAAATGTTACAAGCGAAAAACCCCAAAGCCCACAAAACAAGAAACTCTTCCATCAATCTCTCCCGTCAAATGCAGCGTAGAACAAGTAAAACAACAAGTGGGAATCATACAACGTGATAGGCGAATCTGTCAACTTATTGTGGAGTGAGGCCAAGCAATAAAGCGACTCGGCAATCTCGTCCTTGTCGGACTCTCCGTCATACACAGAATTCCAGACAGAAACTTTCGAATTTCCGGGATAAGTTTTTCGTAGTTTGATGATCGCATCAAATCGAGTTGGTTCTGGTAGTTTGAAAATCTTGCGTTTCAACCGATAAAAGAACCCGTTTTGTAGATCATTCAAGCAATGCAATACTAGCTCTTCTCTGCGTGCATGCACTCTTGCTTCTTTATCTTTGTAGTATTGACCACAACAGGCATTCAGAATTGAACTGGCATCTGCAACAGTCATCGAAAACTTTGGATTGCTCATATAAACAAAGGGGAAACTTTCGCCTCCCCCTTCCCATCAAGATTTATTGGCGACCAACCTGCACTTGTCCTGCAACCGAGTCTAGCATCGAGCTAGGAACAAAAATCTTGTTCTCACTCGAAGCCATCTTCTCCAGAATTTGCAGTTCGCGGTAGCGAATGTATTGTGGAGTAAGCGACTGGGATTGAATTCGGGCAACTTCCGCCTCTGCTTGTGCTCGCTCTACATCAACCTTTCGTTGGAGTTGCTGTTCTTGCAGATTGCGTTCAAGTTGAACCCGAGAAATTTCTAGTTGGGCTTCCTCTTGCTGAATCTGCTCCCGTCGCTCCGCCGCATTCTCCTGTGCCTTTACGATGATTTCTGGATACTGGATATCAGCCAGACCAACATATCGAACTTGGAAGGGAGTCTTTTCGTTAATGCTCTTAGTCAGTCGTTCGCTAAGCTGAGCATTGATGGCTTCTCGACTCGAAGCAATCTCGGCAATGGTGAAGCCACTCAGGAACTCTCGGGCCTCGCTACGGACGATCTGTTGAGCATAAGTTTGATAAGTGCGGTTCCAAGAAATGAAATCCACTCCGTTTTGATTCACAGGCGGAATGCGAGCAAAGAGTTCTTCGTACTTCTTCGGATTGACAATCATGGTCAGGCGAAGATCAAAACTCATGTTCAGCTTGTCTTGTGGCATGAACAGTTCCATCTTCTCAGAGACTGACTGGTCAGAAGCGTCAAGCAGAACCAGCTTGTCGCAATAGGCCCAACACCAGTCCAGTCGGAACTTTGACGTACCGATTGTGTCGGCCTTATAGCCGTCCTTGGTCATGATCTTGGCAACGTGTGCTGCGGGAACTTCAACCTGCTGCCCACAAGCGACAAGGCCAATCGAAGCTGCTACAGTAACTAGTGCGGTCTTAATATTCATCATTTAAATTTTCCTCAAAGGTTATTTACAAACTTTTTTAGTTCTTCAAGTTGAGCTTTATTTAACGAAGTTGTGCAGGATTCTGTTTTGGTTTCCAAGAAGAAAAGCCGCTGACCTTCGATAACGCTCAGCCCCACCCTAAACCGATCTTCTGTGTCAGAGTCATAAAACTCTAGGGTTCTACTATATTCCATTTTTAGTTACCAGTCAAATGTGAGTTAATGACCAAACACACCATTAAAACTCCAAATAGTGTTCTTTGATCTTTTCCGAATCGAACTGTGCTTCGGTGATGACTTCTGATTTTAGGTGGCTTTCTATGTGGGCATCTACCATATCCAACACAGACATTCTTGACTTCAAAAGTTTATTGTCCTCGACTACAAAATCGCTGATCATTCGAAGAACAAAATAATCTGCACCGGAATTGTGCACCTTTAAAGACTCTTCGCGTACAAAGTATATTGCTCTTCCGCGAGCCACGCGAACATAACGCTGATTATTCATTTGGTCCCCACAACGACGTAGCCAGAAAGTCGGCCCCACCCTTGGCTGTAAGCCTTGTATGCTTCACGAACAATTTCTTCGGAACCAGACTTGATGAGAATCTTTCCAGTGCGAGAATCAATAATTGCGAATTTCATTTTAAGCTCCCTTAAGGAATCGAGGATGGTTAGAAGCAACAACAACAGATTTTACATGCTTCGGCGAAGAATTGCAAGACATGCACTTTGAACCATAGGCGAGAATCTTGATGCCTTGTTGCTTGGTAAAGTAGTGCGTCCCACAATTGCACTTGAACGCGAGCCGAGTTACCTTGTTTCGCTTAATCTGAATCTGACCCTTTAGCTCAGAAATGTCTGCGTAGGTCTTACCCGAACATCCGATAAGACTACACATCATGCGAAACTCGGGGCCGTGCGCTTGCTTGTTCCTGCCCTTGTAAACATGTTGAACCATGAGGTGTGCGAACTCGTGGCGAACGGTGTCAACGTAGTCTTGCCCACTAACGGACGCGACTTTTTCGTTAAAGTCCAGTTTGTTACTGGAAAGAAAAGCGCGACCAAAAATCCTCGGAGTGTCAACCTCGAAGACAATATTCGGGAACTGCATGTCTGCAAACTCTCGACGGGCAGTAACTTTTTCGAACAGGCTTTGAACTTCAGCGATGATTTGTTGGCGGTTCATTTTGTTTTCGAGTCAAGTTAAGATGTCGCTATTGTATCTCTACTCAGGCTTGTTGTCAATGGCTTTTACACCACTTGCAAGTAAGCCAGAATTTCTCGCTTGAATGCCTCGTCATCCCGAGTAACCAGACCTTCGAATGAGAAATACACGTCATACTTCGGATTGTAACATCCAGCCTCGATTGCGGTGAATTTCTTTCGCCCAGTTTTGAGTCCGAGTTCTTGCGTGTGAACATTGGGGTGATAGTCCGCCTTAAAATACTTTGCGTTGTGTTCCTCGAACTCGGAGAAATCAAAGTAAAGCTTATAGCATTCGCATTTTTGATCCCATTCAACATCCACAAGCCAAGCCTTCATTCCCTTTTCAGGAAAGTCTTCTTCGCAGATCGGTTTCTTGAATTTTACTTTGATGGCGTCAATAAAATTGGCAGTGATCAGCATAATATTTCCTTTTGATTAAGCCCAGTATTCAATACCGGCAGAAATGGTTTCGAATTCGTTGTTGAAGAAGGTTGCGAATTGTTCCCAGTGGGTTGCAACCAGAGTTCCATCGTCAGCCACAACAAAGGGCACCACCAGTTGATTGTCATAGTACATCCAATGGGTGTTGTCTTGGGTCACGATTCGCTCCAGTTGTGTAGTTGATGGAGTGAATTATATCCCCACGCGACCCCGCTGTCAAGCACTTTTCTATCCGGTAGTTTATTCTTTTCCCGGTGGGTTTAGTTTGACAACTGGCCGTTTAACGAAAAACTTTCCGCTTGGGCCACACCCACCAAAAAGTGCCCAAGTCTTAGAGCGTTCTGTATAACACTCGACAAATTGAGGTAATTGTTTCCCTGTGACCAGATCAGTCTTTGTTGTTGGCCTCATACAAATCTTGTTTACACGGCGGTTGTCATAAGGGTCGTTTGTCTCCGAGTAGTGCAGGCACTTAACGCAGGGATTCATCATATTCCTTCTGTATTTGTTTTGATGGATTGAACCAGAAGATGACTCTACGAGTTGGGTCACGTTCAATCAAAAGTTTGGTGGTTTCAATGTTCCAGCTAATAGGAAGGCCCGCACCGTATTCATACAGGGCCAGAACTTCTTCCGAAGTGAAGTAGCCCATTAGCCATGGCTCCACTGCAAATGGGCGAAGCTTCTTGACCAAGTCTTCTAGGGCGAACCCCTCTACTATAACCTTTTTAGGTCTAGCCATTCTTGGGCTGTTCGCAGATCAGGTGAAGTCCTTCAGGCACAAGGACAGAACCCACAGTTCCTCGATGGCGAACACACGCATAAAGTGCAGCGCGAGCCACCACTTCGCCGAAGCTGGCCCCAACAAAAACAGTCTCACCATCAAACACTGCTGTGGTAATTCCGTTATTCATATGAAGCTCTAGTCCGAAATGCTTCGCGTATTCGACCGCCCGATGTGGTCCAACGCTGAAGTCATAGCTGAGTCGCTTCTCAGCTACAAAAACTTGAAGCGTTCCACCCTTGCCTCTATAGTCACTATAAACAACTTTGTGTCCCTTCTTCTTGCACCGTTCAGGGTCAAGGACCGGCTCGACCCACATAGCGCACGCCCAGTCGAGTTCTTTCCGATGGCAATTCTTGATATCAACCAAAACCAGTTCTTCAGAATTTTTAGACATTTCAACCCCTATTAAATTCTTCACCAAAAAGTTCGCTGCCGATCTTGAAGGCAACGTCGCGAGCACCTGCATTATAGCTGTTGGGATCGTCGTTTGCAAGAGCTACCTGTTCTTTCCAGATTCTCTTGATGGTTTCGATTGCTTCTTTCTTGGTATCGACCTCTAGCATTATGCCTCCAGTTTGATATAAATTGCCTTGTAATCGTAGCGAAAAGTTCGCTCAACGACCTTTCCCTCAATGTGGTTTGGTCGCTCACCAATTGCAACAAAATCTCCGAGATTTGGAATCGGGCATTCCTCATCAAATCTAACAGATATTGAGGGGTGGTGCTCCGTTTCAAACACAATCCGTTCAAACATTTTCATCCCCAAAGATAAACGCCGCTGACAAACCAAACAACAAAGGCGAGTGCAATAACATTCCACTTAATTTTAAAATCTATGCCCATCTGGCGATGGGCCTCGATCTTGGGATCAAAACAAAAAGAGTATAGCCACACACAAAAACAAAAAGTTGTGAAAACAAAGGCTAGTACCGCAACAATAGTGCTAAACATGATATATATTTCCTTTTGGTTTATTATCTGCGACCTGCGCGAGCAATTGCTTCTGCGCGGATTTTTTCTACTTGTTCTTCAGAAATTACATAGGAGGTGCTCGCCCCAGTTACCGGATTGTGTCTGCGGATTGCAGCAATCTCCCCAGATTTCGCTGCCGCAACGAGAAGCCCAGAAACAACTCTTCCCGCCTTAGCTGCTGCTCGCTTTCCGTGACCTGCCTCAATATACGCGGTGATCACTGCGAAGCTGCAAATTTCACTGTGAAATCTAAGATTTTTGTTCATGTCAGTTTCAGTTGCGAGTTGATGTAGAGGATTGTACCAAAAGAAAAAGGGGCCGTCAAGCCCCTTTTTGATTTCCTGAACCTTATCGATAGATCATCACTCGTTCAGAAGAGTTTGTTTCCCGTTGATGGGAACCTTGAAGCTATCATTAATTTCCTTCATCTTTTCTAGATAAACTGATAGCATTCCGTTAACGAGTGTCGCGTTCTTGACCTCAACCTTGTCGTTAAGTGTCCAAGCGCGAACAAAACCTCGATTTGCGATTCCCTTGTAGATTACTTCTTCGTCTGTCTCAGTCTTCTTCGCATCAGCCTTGACAGTTAGAACATCGCCAGAAACATCAATCTCAATGTCTTGTTCCCCGAAACCTGCAACAGCGAGTCGGATTACATACTTGTTTTCGTCTGTCTTGACGATGTCGTATGGGGGCCACTTGATTTCCATTTGCTTTTGTGTAGCGCGAAGAAGTTCCTCGGCGTGATCAAAAATGCTCTTGATGTCCCGAGTGGTAGCCTTGTGTAGATCGAATAGTGTGGTCATTTTATAATACTCCTTTATATTAAGCAAGTAAAGTTTGTTGAAGTTTTAGAAGTCCAAGGCACTTCAACTTGGCCTTTTACTTTTTACCTGTACCGAAATGATACTTGGGAACCAGTTCCCAACTCTTTTTGTCCTCGTATGGCACAATCTTGATTTTTGAAAGTTCGAGTCGGTTTTTGATTGAAACAGGATTTAAAATTTTGCACAGCCCCCAGTCTTCAAGAAGAAATGCCACCGTGTTTCGTCTTAGGAGGTCGTCTTCCTCAATAGTGGCTTTCTTGCCATCGATGCCAAACATCTCTTTAAAGTGCATGATGGCATATCTGCCTCGTTTGTGTAGCAGGTGGCAAGACTGTGTAAGCTTCTTCTCTGTGGAGCTAGGGATTCCAATTCGAGTAAGGGTTTCTCTTAGGATTAGAAAGTCATCAGGATCGGTTAGTTCAACTTCAATGCCATATCCTTTAAATACATCTTCATTCATTTTTTGTGTCCTTGTTCGTCACTTTTGTTTTTATATAATCAACCTGATCCTCGCTAAGAAGATTCAAGATTTCCTTAGCTTTCTCAGTGGACACATCATAAAAGGACTTGACGTATTGAATGTTTTCTACCTTCTCTGCCTTGATCCAAGGACTGTATCCGCTAAGTTTGCTGACACTATTTAGATAGAATTCGAACTGCGCCTTGTGCGGCAAGACCGTTTGTTTGTTCATTTCATTTGCATGAAACAAACTCTGCATGTCAAATGACAGTGCGCGGTTCACAATGTAAGGGATGTATTGCTTAGAGTCGAAATCAGACCAAGTCCCTTTCTTGGTCCTGATCGCTCTTACATAATCGAAGGGACTTGATTTTTGATTTTCGCTCACGGATTATTCCTCTAGAAGTCTTACATTGGTGAAAGGTCGCTTGTCATGGCTATTGGATGCAGCGTAGATTTTAAACGCCTCGAAGGGGTCTTGTCCAATTTCTAAGTCACACCCAGACCCAAGAGTTCCGCCCTTCCAGCTACCCTTTTCAGTTCCGGTTTCCTTGTCGAACCTGAAGTAGACAACTCTGCGGACGTTTTCTTTTTGGAACAGCCCAAGAAACTTTGTCCACCTCACACCGTACTTCCATCTACGCTCTTGGACGTAGCATGTTGCTACAACCTCTGTTCCGTCGTAATCATTAAAAGCAATCTTAAACTTTGGAACTTCCTTTTCTATTTCCATGATTTCGAGAATGGGAGTCTTTTCTTCTCCTAGTCGCTTAAACGTCTTTAGTTCCTTGGTTTTTGGGTTGTATTCAAAGAACGTGACAGAAGTTGTCCGGGCATCCTTCCACGGAAAGCTGATGTACTTTGAATATTTGTTCGGCCAACAATCTAACTTTGGTCCACATTGCAAAGAAATACTGTCGTTTCGAATTGCAATGCTATACTCTACTTGAATATAGTCTGTGTATCCAGACTTTCCATTTTCGTCCTTGGTGGCCCATTCGTAATGCGAAGTGTCAACCCACTTCTTCTGAGATTTGACAATTTGCTTGTCGATATTCCAGTACCAGAATCTATTAAAAAGGTACAACCAAATTTGATTGAATCCTCTTTCTTCGTCTAGACTGCGAATGCCAAAGGAAAGTTGTTTGGTGTATGGATTGCCAGATTCTACTAGTTTAAATTTCATTCTTCAACCTTTTCATATGTAAGTAAAGCTTAGCGTAGTGTTGAAAGCATCTCGGGTATTGATTTGGATTTGGAAGCCTGTCTCCGAACATTGCGTACATCGCTTCGATGTCTTCTGGCAGACTGTCTATTGCCTTATCTATTTCCGAGTCAAGTAGTTCTTCATGAGTCATCATTTTTCTTCACACTGTAGAGGCAGCAGCCATAACAATTGCTCTACATGTTGCAGAGTAGGGGTCGCCTTCACAGTCAATGCTAACGGTATCTTCGTAGTAAACAGCGGCGGAAACGTCGGCTTCTGGTTGCATTGCAATGCTTAGGTCCAAGTCCATCTCAAGTGTAATAGCCAACCATAAAGCATCACCCAAGTTTTTTAGTGGATTCCATTTGTACCCGGTTTCACTTTCCTTTGCTCGAACCCGAAGCCCCGTCTTTGCACTATAGCCAATTACTTCTAGACCAGCAGCATTAGCAGCCTTCTTCAAAAGCTTAATATCTTCTTTGTTCATTTCCAATTTACCCCGTTCACAATCAAATTCCAAGCGGATACAATCTGAGACTCTGTTATTTCGAACACGGTCAGGTCAGTGGAAGCACCAAAACTTGTTTCACACTTGTCGTTCGAGCACTCAAGAATCACGCTCTGATAAACATTTCCGTAGATTTCCAGTGCAGTTCCATGGTAGTCGAATTCCATGTGGTGTCCACACAGAGGACAATTGGCGGGCTTCATTTCCAATTTACCTTTAGCATTAGTTCAGTCATACAAGCCATGGTGTTGATTTCCTTGTCGATAACAAATGCCGATTTGTAAGCATAGTCTGCGATCACCATCACCAGTTCTGGGATTGATTGTGGTTGACAAACTTCTGCTGACTTGTCATATAGCTCTCGATAGAGAGTGTCTGAATCGATGTCAGAGTTGTTAGCCACCCATTTGCGAACATCGTTGAAACGCTTTTCCTTCAGCGCAGAAATTAGCTCTGCAAACTTTTCATCTTCAAGATTTGCGAGCACACCAACGTCTAGCACCTTGCCAATAGAATACCGCTGAAGTTCGTTAAGGACTCGTCGAAAGTCGGGGAAGTGCTTGGTGACAACCTCTGCAACCACAGTCTTGTTAAAGCTAACTTCTTCTAGCTTCAGAATCTGACAGCAACGCTTATAGAATTCACCTGCCAGTTTTGGTTTCTCTGAAGGGGCAATCTTGAAGTCGATCACAGAGCACCGCGATTGAATTGGTTCGATGATTTTGTTTAAAAGATTGCAAGTAAAGATGAACGAACAGGACTTGGAAAATTCCTCAATGCTCGACTTAAGTGCGCCCTGCGCGTTTGGACTTAGTCCGTCTGCTTCGTCTAGGATGATTACCTTCTGTGACTTGGAGATAGAATAGGAAGAAGCAAAGTTCCGAATCGTGGTTCGGATCGTGTCGATGCCAGAGTCTTCTGAAGCATTGATGAATAGGTAATCTGCGCCGACTTCTTCACACATCGCAATAGCAATTGTAGTCTTGCCGATACCACGAGAGCCATTCAGAATCAGATTTGGTACTCGATCCTGATCAACAAATCCTTGGAATGCGGTCTTGATGTTATCGGGAAGAATTGTTTCTTTTACCTTGTTTGGGCGATACTTCTGAAACCACAAGAATTCTTTAAGGTTAACGCTTACATCAGTCATAAATTTTCTCCATCAAATTGAAAAGGGATGCCACCCTCAGTTATAAAAGGTAACATCCCTTTGGGTGCGCAGTCAAATATTTCTAAGCATGTCGCGAGTAATGTTCTCCACATGCACGCTGTTGCAAACCTTCTCCCACTCTTCGTCGTCTGTGAACCACTTTGGTCGTTGTAGGTAGATTAAGGGTGAAGAATACTCCCCACCTTCTGCACTTTCAACATGAATCCACACTGCCCACTGTTTGCAAATTCCGGGGATTGGTTTGCAAACAGTGTAGCTAGTAACAATCTTACTTTTGTTTTTAGAATGGAGGGTCATCTTCTTCAGCTTCGGAATCTGCATCGTAGGTAGAATCCATGTGGGGGGCAATGTAGTATTCCACCACGTAGCCGTCAACGCCTTGAAGCTCAAAGAGGCTGATCTTGTGAGAAGACAGACTTACCTTGTACTCCCCCGGAATTAGGCGAAGATTTTCCACAGCATAGATAAACTGGAACTTGTTATAATGCACGCAGTCCAGTTCAACCGAATAGTTGTTAGATAGCGGAGAATTGGGGTCTAGGACGCGAGCACAGACCTTGCCGTCGCCCTTCGCCTCGAATACGATGCTCGGTAGCTTGAGAAGGTTACAAGCCCGTTGTAGAGCCTGTAAATCGTTTTGTGTTAGTACGAACTGCACTTCTGGCGCAGGCATCTTGACATTCAGCTTATAGATGTCGGTCTTGCTTGGGTCCGGGCGGAAAACGTCAAGGTCGCCATAGTGATACTTAACAGCAGCATTACCCTTAGAAACTGTAAGGTAATTGTTGAAGAATTGGATGTCGGGAGAATCAAACATCGACATGACCCCGAGAAATTCGTTGAGGTCATAAATCTGGAAGTCTCGTTCAAACTCTTCGGGTAGTGTAGCCTTGACAAAAGTTTCCTTTGTCACGGAAATTGTGCGAAGCTGATTACCCGCCTTGACAATCAGATTTGAGTTGATGTGTGAGAAGTTTTTTAGTAGCTGTGTTGTTTGTTGCGATAGATTCATAATGTATTCCTTTTTTGTTAGCCTGCTGGATTCCAACCTTTTTCCGCTCTGACCGCTCTGAGTGCAGCAATCTGGTCGATAATCAGATACCCAATCAGGTCTTTAACAACGTCTTCCTTGATAAGCCCCGGTTCTCCACGAGCAAGTCGCGATAGCTTATCGTCAATTCTGACCCTTAGCTGCTCTGTTGGACTAGCCTTAGAGAAGATTCGGACAGGGTCAAGAACACTGTCACCATAAGAAGCGTTCTTCTTCTTAAGAAGATCGCCAATGTCCTTTAGAACCGCGTCCACATCTCGTTCAAACTGCGCCTTCTTTGTTTCGTTGTAATCGCTCTTAAAAAATTCTGACATTGTAACTCCATAGTAATTGTTCAGCCATGAATGTTTTGTCGTGGCCGAGTTCGAATAGCTTTCCTGCCTGTGTTATGGCATCACTGATATTGTACCCAACCACAACGTCTGATTCAAGAAATTCTGTTTGGCCGATGTGTACTGTGCCGACCCTATACAACTTCGGCTTTGTTGAACTAAGATTAGATTCCATGGAGAATGTCTAGGAAACGCTCGGTCGATTCATTTGAAAGATTTGGATGTTCGCTTATCTCAACCCGAGGTACACCAACTTGAAACTTAATCCCCCAAGGATAAGAAATCTCTCGATTGAGGAAGTTAATAATCTTCTTTCGATCTTTTGCTTCAAGATGATTCTTCGAAGTCACAACAACCTTTACGAATTCCATTTCTATATCCTCAGAAAAACTTTTGATTGAGCCAAATAGTGAACTGTCGAGTGCCCCACAACCCAACTTTGATTCGCTCGTAGGATAGTGCCGCGTTCGGGGTGTGAATTAAAGTTCTCCCGAAAAACACGTCCCTATCACTATTGATGCCTTTAGCCTTAAGCCATTGTAGATAATGCACAAACTTCCACTTTCCAGTCTTTACCCATTCGAAACATTGTTTGACTCCAACATCTCGCAGGGTGTGCTCATTCACGTCTACCAGCTTCATAAATAGTTTCTCCAATCATCTAACTTGAGGTACATTATAACATGTGGAAATACAAAGATCAAGAAATCAACACTCTAGAAGACATCCCAGAAAAGCACCGCGAAGCTCTAGGCTTCATCTATCTGATCGTGCACAAGCCAACTGGAAAGAGATACATTGGCAAGAAGCTACTTCAAGCTGCCGGAACCAAGACGGTGAAGGGTGTAAAGAAGAAAATAAAAAAAGAATCTGACTGGAAAACCTATTGGTCTTCGTCACCCACAATCAAGGAAATGATTGCCGAAGACGGAGGGACACAAAATTTTACCAGAGAGATTCTAAATTTTTGTTACTCTAAGTCAAGCTTGCTTTACTGTGAAGAGTTCGCGTTATACTTTTATGGCGCACTAGAGTCCGAAGATTTTTTAAATTCCAATATTAGAAGTAAAATTTACAAGAACTGGGCGCTCGGCAAACAAGACATCGCAGAGTTTAGGGAGTTTCTTTTTAATCAATGAAGTCTGTCCCAACATATTGACAAAGCCAGACAAATGCGTCTAGTTTATGGTCATAAGAAAATTCGAGGACTCTGCCAACAACTTCCGAAATAAGAAAGGATATTGTTGGCAGAGTCCTTAAAACTTTCGTCTGTCTCGTGCTCATAATCCCGAAGATCATTAAACCACATGTCCTTAAACTCAGTCAAGGTTTCTTCGGGCATCGTGTCTAAGAGTTCGTCAAAGTTGGCAACATCGTGGAAGAGTCGAATAATTGTCATCTATGCGGAATCACCTGTCTACAGACTGTAGAACTTTATCACATACAACACACTTAGTGTCAATAGTTGTATAGCTGTTGTAACCGTCCTCCGCAAAATACCACTCTTTCTTGTATGTCTCTTCGTGCGTACACTTAGCGTACAGCTTGCTAAGCTCTTCTTTGTGCTTCTGGATTAGCTTGACTTTCTTGGCGACCTTTTGTTTAAGGTCTTCAAACGCTTCAGTCATAAATCCCCCGAGCCTTTAGAATTTCTTTTACCCGATACCAAGGAACCGGAGTGTAGTTGACGTGCTTTTGCTCAACACACATCGAAATGTAATACGGATCGACGGTGCCGTCTTCGAGTAGAACCTTCTCCGAGTGAGTGTGTCCGTGAACGTTTGCTACAAATCGACCGATGGAAGACTTGTGGACCGGAATGTGGCTCATGATGTGCTTGTCAAATACTCGATAAGCCTTCATCTCGTAGAAGTGTTCGGTATAATACTTCATGTCGAAGATGTCATGGTTTCCCATGATAAGCTTCTTCTTTCCGTTCAGACGACGAAGAATCTCCAGATACTTCTTGTTAATCACCACATCCCCAAGATGGATGACTTTGTCTTGTGGACGTACAACAGAGTTCCAACACTGGACCATGTGCTCGTCCATTTCTTGCACAGAAGCGAAGTCTCGCAGCGGCGATCCGTCTGACTTCTTAAAAGTTAGAGAGTTGGCGTGGCCCCAGTGCGTGTCAGAAATGATGAAGGTTTCTGCCATTTTACTGTCCGAGCCGAGAGATTAGCACATCCGCAACAACCTTGTCGTACATGACAAGGACTTCGTTCTTGCCCCAAGAGTTTTTAGCTGAAACTTCCTTTTTGAACTGTTCGCGAAGTTGGGCAATGATTTCTTTTGTTTGATTATCCATTAATTACACTCCAAATATTATGACTCGGCTTTGTCCAAATGTCAATTTCTGTTCCGTCTTCGCGGAGACAAACATATCCTCTGCGAGTCTTCTCCAGCTTACCACCATAAGATTCACAATATTTTTGTGAATCGTTAATCTGTCGCTCGAAGAAGTAGCCGACAGCATATGACGCGGCCAAGATGACGACAATCCAAATGGAGAGAGACTTCATTTAAAGTTAAAGTACCTCTCATGGTATTCGTTCGCCGCCCAACTCGCAAAGTTGTCTCGTGCCGCAGTTACTGGAAAATAACTGGACCTGCTGAATGTGTAGCCAGCAGCCCACAGGGTGTGGGCGTAGTAGTTCGCTTTTGGGCGCACCACAGAAACGAAAACTGCCCTGCAAGTGTATTCAACCCCAGAAGCCTCGAAAACTTTGATCAAGTCTTCGATTACTTCTCGCTTGACTTGTGCGTGATTCAGCTTGGTGTCCATGACTGCTCCTGTGCGTTTATTATCGAATTCTGTATGATCGTTGTTCAGCTACTTCGTTCACAGCAGAGTCAATTATAGTAGAATCCACTTCAAGTGTCAAGCCAAATGTTAGTGCCTGTGACTTGACGACTTTAATGGCCTCGAAGACTGCGGTTCGATAGTTCATCCCCATACCAACTTGGGGAAACGCATCATCATATTCTAACAGATTGAGAGCGGTCTGCACGATTTCTTTTTTGATATTGTTTGATTGATTTTCCATAGTTCAATTATCCTCAAGACTTTCCAAATATTCGCAAACAACCTCATTAATGGCATCAAAGACGGGGTAGGTATTAGGGACGCGGTCATCTATAATTCCGGTTGGAACCCTTCCCTGCCTTGTGGTAGAAAATTTAGAATTAGAAATCACCTTATTGTAATGGAGGTTAAACCTGTACCAAAGTGCAAACAACTCTTCTGGAGTTTCGCAGGTGATGTTGAACGTGACGGGCTTAAAACAATCTTCTTTATTGACAACTACTTTCATTTTGCGGCCCCCTTGGCAGCTTCGTTTAGAGCATCGACAATCATATTGGCATACGCTCGCTGTTGTTCTTCGGACACGAAATCTCCGCTAAGCTTAAAGCCAGCGTCGAAGTCAAACTTTTCGTCTTGGATGAAATCTCCGGTTTTCGAAAGAGAAAATTTCCGACCAGACAAAGCAATCTGCGGTTCTTGTTTTTCTTCTTGGGAGCTAACCAGTTTTTTTGTGTTTTCTGCAAGCTTAATGAACTCGTCTATGAGTTCGTCTGCCTTTTTCCAAGTAAAGTCTTCTGAAGAAGACAATTCCCGATTCCTTTGGCCTAGGTTAAAAGCTTTGCACATTGCGTTATAAACGAGTTCTTCAGTCTTCATGGTATTTGCTCATCTCCTGTTCGAGAATGTTTCTGGTATACTTAAACTCGAATGCAGGTTCAACCACACAGCTTACCTTGGTATTGCCTTCTAGATTCAATTTTTTGAGTTCTTCGAGTTCGGATTCAAGTCTAGATACCTTTTCCCGCCAGCCTTTTGCGACAAGCTCGACTCGTCTAGGAAATTCTACCTGTTTGATGTGATCTAATTCTTCGTAAGCCTGTCTCAGTAACTCGTTTAGAGTGTCCACATCTCGTGCTTCTGCTTCGGCAGCGAGAGCGGCATACTCGGCATACTTGTGCTTCTCTCGCTCTTCTTTTAGTTCGACATTCAGCCTTGCGTTTTCAATCTTTAGCTCAGTGAACTTTCTGGAAAGATCGATAAACTCTGGTGTGCTACTAGCAAATAGATTCATTTCGTTTCACTCCCCTTTGAAGAGCCAATCCTAGAGTCCAAATACTTCATAACTTTGAAGAATACAACTCCGATAGAAGCACAGGTCATGACGGAAAAAAGCATCGCAATCACAACATCCGGCCTATAGTAAGCGAGAAGCACAAAACAACCCGCTACCCAAAAATAGCAGAATAGTTCGAACCATCTAGTAGTGTCTCGCTTAAGCCAAAGAGTAAGTTTAGACAAAGGGTTTTTCATTTTCATTCCTTGTTTTCCACAAATTTAAGAATAACCGAGACTGTAGGTGGACGACCAGACTCTTCAACAACTTCAGTTAGTACCTCAGTCCAACCAACTTTTTTGTACGCTACTGCTAGCTCTGCGATTGTCGAGCTAGAAACCCCGGCTCGGGCCAGCAAGAATTTCCAACATTGGGTTTTTCCATCAATAGATTCCATCCTGTGTTCGGAAACCCACTTTGTGCTTTTTAGCTTTCTGTCAATTTCTTCGAAAGCATAATTCAACCAAGCTTTGTCAATTTCTTGCGTTACTTCTGGACCTACAGGCATGTCAAACTCCCATTGATTTTAAGTTATCCAACACTTTAAACTTCAAGTAAAGAAATCTCACCAACTTTCTTGGAGTGCTTCTTCTTGAAGATTGCTTGAGCGCCAGAATCCGAAACGATTGCTTCCGCTTCATACACCGAAACTTTAAATCCCCTGCGATGAAGCTCTTCTCTCCATTCCTTCAGATAAACCCAAGAAAGAAGTGAGACAATTGTCGGAAAGGCGAAACTGTACTCCCACTGAACGGTGCAAGGTAGGTATCGCCAAACTTCCCTCGGAAAGTCATCAGCAGGGGAAACGTGTATAGAACTGTAGTCATATTCGTCCCGCCCCAAAATATTACTCAGAGCTTCTTCATACATGTGAGGGTCGGGGAACTCATCCATGATTTCTTCCAATGGACAAGTGTAGGAAGAAAGTCCGTCTGGGCGATACATACCACCACCAGAAGCATTTTCAATTCGATAGACTAGCATAATAAATTCAGGATTTGATCAAGTCTTCAAGTTCGGTTATTCTATCTTGCCATTGCTCAAGTGTCAAGTGATTTATTCTATAGACGCAGACTGATAAAGTTTCGAACCTAACTCCGTCGTCAAAGACAAGGTAGAAGTATCCCTCTCCCTTATACAAAGAGAAGTGTGGATTTCTGGCCCTTGCGATGGAGTTGATCTTATTCAGAGTTAACATCTCAATCACCCATTAAAGTCAATGGTTTCCGCATAGCCGTCAAAAATTTTGTATTGAATTCCCTCAGAGTCCAAAAAATCCAAGAGGGAAGTGTAGTTGACTCCGTAGAAAGAAGTCATCCCACCAAAGCGGTTCTTGATTTTGTTATAGTCTTTGGAGTGCCGCTTGAAGATCGCGGCGATAACCACTTCAGGAATGCTCAGACACGATTGCTCGCTCATTGTCCATACCATCTCTGCTGAAAGTACATTGGGCCATTTGGAGTCAGAAGCATAACATACTTCCTAATCTGGTTGTACTTGTTGTTGAAGTGCAACAACTGTTGCACGTCAGAAACATGTAACTTTTTCTCTTGCATTTTCTTCCACCAAAAAGATTAACTAAGAACAAACGTTACTTCCGCTGCTGCGGCGCTGCGGCGTCCGATGGCATCTCGGGAATCCCTTAACCACATCAACCATTTGTTTCGGCGCTTTCGTGTTTTTGGTTCCCTGTTTGATTTTTGAGTATTGTACCAAAAGAAAAAGGGGCCGTCAAGCCCCTTTTTGAGAATTTTCAAACAATCTGCCTGACTTCAACTCCAGCATCAACAAGCAGGGACAGGCCACCTGTGCACCTGTAGGTTTGAAGATAGGCGACTTCTTTGACTCCTGCCTGCACGATCATTGCCGCGCATGGCTTACATGGTGACAGTGTAACATATAGCCTACTGCCAACAACACTAACCCCTTCTCGCGCAGCTTTCAAGATACAGTTGAGTTCCGCGTGTATCACTTCAGGCTTTGTTACAAGAACCCCGTCGATCAACTCTTCGCACTCGTTCGAACTCCCGCTCGGAGTTCCGTTATAGCCGGGGATTATAATGCCACTCGAAGTCACCAAGCAAGCCCCAACCTGTTTCCGTTTGGCTTTGCTTAGCTTGGCGTGGCCGAGGGCGACTGCCATGTAGCATTGGTCTAGTTCACGAAGTGTGGGCATGTATCACCCGCATTTCGAACTGCCGCAATCATTACATCGATTGCATCCCTCAGAGAATACAACGTTTGTGCTACCACATTCAGAACACTTCGCGCCCTCTACAGCTTCGCCGTCCTTGATGTATTGTGATAGAAACTTCTTGATTTGAAACAAAAATGACCCAACATAGATGTCTTCCATTTTGTCAAGCTCTCTTACAATGTTTGCGATCTTGACTCGGTGGCGAAGAAGCATGCTGATTACTCGGGTAAGCTTCGACACGTTGTTGTCTTGGTCAATCTTATCTTCAAGACCCTTGACGTGTTCTTCCAAAATTCCGCTTGACCTAGCCAGTGCTACTAGCCTTGTGACAGCGTCAGAAGTTTGTGCTCCCTTCTCTTTGTGGTTGGTGTGGCAGAACATCGCAAAGGGCAATTCTGAATCTGGATGATAGGCAACCGTAAGATACCACTTTTTGCCCTCTGCCTTCAATGTTTTAAGTCTTGCTTGAGCGTCTGTCGGTAGCTTGACATCGGTTACGATGACTCCATCAAAGTCTTTTGAAGAGGGCTTTTCGCCCTCTCCTAGATGAACTGAAACGATCTTTTTGGTAATATTAAAACTTGCCATAGTAGCCTTCCTTAATCGCATCGAACAAGTTCGCTGCGGTGTGTTCCTCTCCGTCATAAACGATTGAATCGTTACCCTTAGCCACAACTTCTGAGCCATCTTCCAGCCGGAAAACATACTCGGTCTTAGCCAAGTCATCTTCCTTTACAAGTACGCCTTGGAATGCGGCAGGGTTAAACCTGAATGTGGTGGCACCCTTCAGTCCTTTTTCATAAGCATAAATGTAAACTTCTTTGAACTCTTCGAACGGAATGTCGGAGGGCACGTTGATTGTCTTGCTAATGCTGCTATCACACCAATATTGTGCTGCCGCCTGAATGTCAACGTGCTCGTAGGTTTTTACAGTGTCCGAGGTGCTGAAGTAATCTGGCGCTTCGTCAGAGCCTGTAATGTGTTTATACAACAAAAGCTCGTAGCTATAAACATCAACCGCTCTCTTTGTTTTCTTGCCTTGCTCGATAACGTTTCTGGTGTATTTCAAAGAGAAAGAAGGTTCAATTCCATTGCTCACATTGTTGTTGACTGACAGCGAAATAGTCCCTGTTGGAGCAATTGAAGTGTGGTGCGTAAATCTGCAACCATGTTGAATTGCCTGTGCCTTCAGATGTGGAGCAACTTCCCAAATTCTTTGCATGTACTTGCCGTTGGCCCACAAAGTTTTGTTGCTCTCTAAGTTTCCGTCAATCTCTGTGAATTCGTTAAAGATTGGTGCGCAACCCTTTTCTTTAGCCAACTCGATACCAACTTCAAATCCAGTCACAGCCATGACCTTCATCCACTCTGATACAAGCTCTACTGACTCTTTGCTCCCATAACGAATGCCCAACAGAGAGAATGCGCTGCCGACTCCGAGAATTCCCATGCCGTGCCTGCGCTTTCTTTCAATTTCTTTTCGCTGCCCTTCAAGTGGAAGCCCATTAAACTCGACAACGTTGTCAAGCATCCGGGTGAAAATTCTGACGACCTTCTTATACTTTTCCCAATTAAAAGAAGCTTGTGGGGTAAATGGATTGTCAACGAAAAATGCGACGTTTACGCTTCCAAGTAGACACGACCCCTCTGGGGGCAAAGGTTGTTCCGTTATGTTCAACCGGGTTCGTTAATCCCGGCCAGTGTAAGATGCGATTAAGTTTATAGATAGTCTTTGTTTTCGTAAGTTTTGAGAGCATGGCAGTTCTTACATAGAACGACACATTTAGATAACTCTTCTTTGATCCTCTTTACACTCCAAGAAGGTTCAAACGCTCTTCCGTTACACTTACTATTTTTTGTTGTTGGGTCTATATGGTCTAAGTCTAGCTGGCAAGAATGCTCAGCCTTGAACCCACACCTACTACACCCTTTCCTAAGTTTCCATCTTCCAACGAGTCGTCTAGTGTACGCTCGATGTTCTCTTAATCTTTCTAAGGTGCAGAATTTACAAGTAGATTGCAAACCCTTTCTACCTCCGCCTCTCCAAGTAAATTCCTCTATGGGAATGCTCTCTTTACATGATGCGCATTCTCTCATAATTCTCCTATGGCAGAATCGCATCTTACACTTCTGCATATTCCTATGCAGTCCAGACTATATCATAACAACATAATTTATGTTGTTCTCTGCGCTTCGGATCACTTGATCCTATAGACTTCATAAACTCGTAGAGTTCGTATGTCCTAGTCGTTGCACCTTCCAAATCGTCGCCGACTTGGCTTGGCTCAGGATTGGCTGTTCTAGCGTTCCCCTGAATTCACAGAGTTTTTAACGTGAGGCTGGTAAATTTAACCACACGGATTTGTAGCTCGAATCTTTTCGCAGAACCAGTTATTGTTTAGCTCGTTGATTCGGTCAATCAAAAGGAATCCGGGTTCAGAGAAGTCATATGTTGACTGCATGATGGTTGACCATAGGTCGCCCGCATTTACAGTCTTGTACACCATGCATGTGATAAGATCGTTATCATCGATGATATAGTCTTGAGATAGACAATACTCTTTTTGCCAGAAAAGCTTCTTCTTAACTAGCTCGCCAGTAACCAGACCCGAATCAATTTCTGTCTTCTTTACTGGAAATACTAGCTTATACTCTGACTTGTTCTTGACTGCTTCCATGAACTCGTCATCAATTAGTAGAGACATGTTAAACTGTCGAAGTCTTCCATCTTCCCGTTTAGCCTTGATGAAATCTTCTACGTCGGGGTGCCACACGGCAAACGTCGCCATTTGCGCACCCCTACGTCCGCCCGCACTGCTTACTGTAAAGCAAGTCTTGTCGAAGATATCCATAAAAGGCAGGGGGCCAGAAGTGGTTGCCCCCGCACCGCGAACGAATGCATCTTTTGGGCGTAGGGTTGAAAACTCGTATCCAATGCCGCAGCCCGCCTTCAATGTGAGGCCAGATTGAAGCGTAGAATGCAGAATTCCATACATCGAATCTTCGATGATTTCGGATACCGTGCACTGTCCGGTCTTCATACCATTAGCAATTGCGAATGCTGTGGTTTCGTATTCGTGGCAACAAAAAACTTCTTGCACTACAGGATCAAGCGACACGCTTTCCACTGTCCACTTGTTAACTTTAGCTTCACCGTTAACAGTCTTCTTGAAATTGGCAGAGTGTGCTGTTCTAATAATGTCTGACTCTTCAATTGTAGTTGGGTGCAGTGCTACCATCCAAAGGTCTTGTTTTCGAATACCAAAATTTGTGATCTGACCTCGCCCCGCGCTCTTGCGAGAATGAGTTGGCATGATACCACAATATATCGAATTGCCAAGAATAAAGTCTACTAGCTCTTTCTTTCCATAAAGCGCAATATAACAGCCTTTGCTGTTTTTGGTTACGCTGCCGTCTGTGGCTAAAACCCCCGCGATGAAGCCCCGCAAATAACTGTAAGTGTAGTCATAAGGGACTTCTTTTAGATTAGCCTCGCTCTTAAGAGTGAACCGAGAGGTTTGTGATTCCTCATAGACGGAAGGCGACAGTCCAAGAATGCTTTTTACTTTGCCAACTAGTTCTTGCTTTTCACCACAAAGGTTCAAGTAATATGTGTTAGGAGTAGAAATGTCAGAACCGTCCCCATAGACAAGGCCATGGATAAAACCGGAATCCCATTCGCTTTGTACAAATTTCTCTTTGGGGATGAATAAATGTGGGATTGTTCTTGTCTTGTTCGAAAGTCCGCCAGTCATCCAAAATTCAGTGGTCACAACTCGACCATCACTTAGAAACCAACGATGGTCCTTTGTTGCAAAAATTTCAGTCTTTGTTAGCTTATTGTCTCCCCAACGAAGAGTTACTTTGAATGTTTCTTGCTCTCCAAAGCTTTTGAATGGTGCAACTGTCCATTGTCCGTTACCATTAAGAATCTCCACATCCTTACCGACAAGTTCTCTGATTGGTAAGATGCCGCTGCGAGTAACAACTGGAGTGTCACCTGCCAAACAGTTAATCAAGCTGGTTGCGGGCTTGTACTGTTCTGCTCCTGCGTTAGACAGAATGCGGCCAGCAGGAGTTGCCCCATTCTCTAAAGCGTATTTGAATTGTTCTTTCCAATATTCGTAGTCTGATTCTACCTTTGCCAGCGCAGAAGCTACTCGGTCGTATGTGTCTGAAATGTCCTTGTCAACTGGGTTACGATGATCATCTAATAGCCTATACTTTTTCTCCCAAATTTCTTGGGAGGTTTCCTGCAATGGGATAACGCTCATTTCTTTCCTCGAATGTTATTAATGAAAATCCCGACCAAGCTACAAGTCGGGATTAGTATTTAGTCGTTTTATTTTTACTTTTCGAAGACTCTATCCAAACTAACAGGAACAAATGATGGACCTTTAAGAATCTTGCCGTCTTCTCGACGAGTAACCTTTCCAGTTACCGGATCGACCTTCGATGCATTAGCTCGCGCAACTTCATCCCACATTGCTTGCATGGGAAGCCCCATTGTGTGTGCTAGACCAAGAGAAACCACGATCAGGTCAACTAGCTCTTGAGTTAGATTCTTAATGTCCCTGTTCTCAATCGCTTCCATAACTTCGTCAAACTCTTCTTCTACCAGCTTCTTGTAGATTGAGAATCCTTGAGACTCCCAACACTCGGTAGGAACATCGTTTGTTTGTTGGGCACATGCCTGCATGAAGTCCCATACAGAGCTACCACAGTTTAGAGAGTTAACTGGCTTTGTCATTCTTACTTCCTTCTTGTTCATTAATGTATTTGGTTAAAATTTTTGCAACATCGTCAAAGCAACCCCAATCCCGATTAACAAACACCCCAAATAAGGGGCGCTTGTTGTTTGCCGCTCGGTGCTCGTTGACTTTGTCATAAAGAGTCAGCAAAATTTGATATTCAGTATCAGTCAGACACTCAAGATCAGAATGCTTGAACACAGTGTATCTAAGGTCTAGAGGGCTTTGCAAATCTTCTTTCATGTTAGCCTCGCTTGTAGTGATTAGGTAGAAGTTGTCGATATTGAATCCAGCCTTGAAGATTGCCAGACCACAGTGCCCCAAAACGATCTAGGTGAGTTACCCCTTCGGTTTCGAACATATACTCTAGCTTCTTTGTGATTGTTGGCAAGTCTTCCATTGGAGTTGCTTGGTGCATTGCGGGTGAAGCGTGTACCTTCTGACCGCTGAAAAGCTTTGTATAAATGTCCTGTGCCTTCTCCAAGCCGATATCTTCTGTTCGGTATGATACTGCTGCACAACGGGCCATAGAAACGGTTCTGGCGGTTTCTAGTGACAGCGACTCTCCACTTAGAGGGTCAATGTAGTCTGACCATTCACAATACTCGCCTCGATATGTTGTGATGTATGGAAGATGCCATTCACCGGGATACAACAGCGTAGGTTCATTTTCTTCCCGGAGATTCTTCATCTGACGAGCCAACTCAGCAATTTCGGGTTGTGCGTCCTCTGCATCTCGAAGCCAGAAGAAGTTTTCGAATTCGGTTGCTGTTGTCACACCCTTCGCCATGGTGTGCCAGTCGTTTAGGCGATTGCTCCACTGCTTGTGTAGTTGGAGTTCATTCAGCGCCTTGGAGTATTGCTTTGCAGACTCGATTGCCTGCGACCAAATGTCTTGAGCGGCAGTTACATCATCGATGTCCTCATCCTTTGCAACCATCCCCGCCTGATTCTTTCCCCACCTGATAGGATAGAAAGATTCAATCTCTACGTTTCTGTTAACGGGGATTGCTCGGGCGCTTGAAAAGTTTCGAGCAACTAGTGCGTGTGTGTTGTATTCTGCTAGAAGGCATTTGGGAAGTGTAATTTCAAAAGTCGTGATTCGCTTTCCTTGTGGTGAAATGCTATCTGCTAGAATTTTTGCTGTTGGGTTTGCCATTCTTTCTCCTAAAGTTTTTTCCATTGTGTAAATTTAAGCTTAAGCTCAAGACCATAGTAAGTGTTTTCGTCTATCAGTGTTTGAATGTCTTCTTCGCCAGACACAACTGCTTGATTAATGTCTTTGTATTTGAAGCTCTCAGGCCATATGACTACACCCTTGCCAGAATCAATGCCTCGACTAATCATGTCAACCACTTCTTTGTTTCTTGGTTGATTGTCATATATCAAGATGTCTGCGATGTCAACTGTATGAAGTGCAGCATTACAAGAGGCTACACAGTTATTGACAAACATCGAATCTACTGGACCTTCAACACAATAAACCGTATCTGATAGATTTACTCGATCTAGTCCATATTGTAACCTGTCCGTGCTGTCAGAATCAAATTTGATCATTATGTATTTGTTTGGCTCATCGCCGAAACATCTGGCAGAAAACCCAATGTCGTTGCCTAACTTGTCCCTAAAGGGAATGATCAATCTTGGGTGGTCGTGTTTTATATCTTCGAACTGTTCTTTCCACTCCGAAGCCCACTTAAAAAACTTTGGTGTATAGTAGAATTCTGCTAGCCTGTCAATCGGAATCTTTCTACTGATCACGTACTGATATGCGGGGTGATCTTCCCTGAGAGACAAGAGCTTTTTGGTGTTTATGTATGGGGAAATTTTTGATTGGGCTAGGGCAGATGCCATTAGTTCTGGGGGGGTGTGCGCTTTCTGCTCTTGGGGCTTTTGAGTATAGAAGCCAGAAGATTCTTTATATGTCTCTAAATTATAATCTTCGTAAGTTGGATAGTCAAAACTCTTCAGAAAGTTTCTGAGGGATTGGTTCTGTCCGCAATTGTGGCACGAGTACCAGTAGGAGTCTCCACGAGGATACCAATAGCCTCTTTTCTTGGTCTTCTTGGTTTTGGAGTCTCCACAAAGAGGGCATCGACAGTTGGCAACATCCGAAGACTTCCATTTGAATCCGTCGAACTTGGAAGAGATTATGCTTACATATTTTTTATCAATGAACAACATAGTAAAGTCTACCGCCAAAAAGAAAAAGGGAATGTGTATATTCTACACACTCCCTCTAAGAAGAGTCAAAATTTTTTGTTTTTGTTATTACCGGCTATTTTTGATGGTATAAAATTCTGTCTCTAGTTTCTTTACGTTGTCAACAAGTTTGTGAATTTCTATTGTATTTTGTTGGTGTTGCTCTAGCACCTTTGTGGCGACGTAGCCAAACACGCCTTGAATTGCCAAGAACACCACTGCGATAACCTTTGCCCCACCAAGAATCCTGTTAGCCATATGCTCTTGTTCTTTGATGTGAGTAGACACTTCGGTTTGGAGGTCTTTTACTTCTGTTCGAGTAAGCTGTGTGATGTGTATGGTGTCAACTAGAAGAACGGATATGCGATAAAGAACCAACAATCTCATTCGAGTTTCTGGATCAGACTCACTTGCTAGCATTTGTTCTATAGAGTGTACTACATCTTCATCTGAAATTCTGTGGTGAGATTGGTGCATCTTCTTTCCATTTTCTTATTAGTAATTTATCTTGGTTGCAGAGTGCTAGAGCGGACTCTAAGTTTTGTTTCTGAATCAAAAGACTTTCATTTGTTGAATATTCTACTTCTTCCGCGACACAATCATTCAGAAGTTCCTCGGGAGGATACTGTTTGATCACTATCGTTTGAATCTCTGGTTTGGGTTCCACTAGACTGCAACCAGTCAATGATAGCAGGGGGAATAGGAGTAGAAAGCCACTTAGAATTTTCCGAATCATTTTTAAGCTTCTCTCTTTCTCTAGTCAGTTCTTTCTGTAAGTTTTTATTTTTGACCGTAAACTCTTGTTTTTCTTTAACAAGAATATTGTTGGCTTGCATTTGCGCGAACAAGTTCTTGTTTAGTTCTCGGATTCTTTCGTTTTCTAGTTCTTTAAGAGTGGCTATTTCTTCAATGTAGACTTTAGAAACTTTGTTTTTGGTGTAGTCGTGAGTGAGTTTCATTGTACTGCCAACTATACCCACAACTACAGCAAGAGTCAAAAATATCTTTGCGTTACTCTTTATCAATGCCAGAGTCGGAATCAACATCTTTCGTTTCCTTGTGGTGGGTTTCTACTTTGTCTGGTATCAACAGAGCGATTGTTTGTGCCACAAGAATTCCCACTACAATGTAATGCTCTATGTTGGCTTGGTCTAAAGTGTAACCTGCGGCTGTTGCGCCCAACACAACAATCGCTCGCATTGTGCTCGCTTCTGCTAATCGGTCAAAGAAGTAGTTAGCTACCTTTAGAAGCCTTGTAGAAATCCTTGAAAGCCTGCTTCGTTTTTCTTTTGTATCGTTTAGCATCTTTCTTGTATATTCTCGGAGTTGAAGAATCTATAGCAGATGTTGTGACTGTCGGAACGCCGCCTTCGCCATCTTCTTCAAGATTATCTTTAGTGCTCATATTGAGTTTAACTCTTTTAGTATTTTGTCGTCCAGTTCGGAGTAGCAAACTTCAACCTGATTTAGAAAATAAAGAAAAGTTTTTAGTGCCTTTTGTCCAGATTCTTTGTTGTTGTCAACTAATATATAAACCGCAGCGTCCTTTTGGAATACATTGAAAATCAAAATCAAATGATTCAAAATCAATTGAACCTTGACTTCTCCTGTTTCTGTATACCTATTTATGAGCCTCTTGACATACTTAAACCTAGAAAAGTCTTCTACAAATTCATCAATTGTTTTTGTTTCGGGACTCTCATATGCCAATTTGGCTAACTCGACGTAGGATTCCGAATCGTAATAATCAACTAATGATCGCATTGTAATATGACTTTACTACCCAATTCGAGCCAATGAATATTAGTGTTGCGGTTGCGCCAACAGACGCAAATCTGATTGAAGTGAAGCCAATTTTTTGAACCGGAAAAACGTAAACATCAGAAGTCAAAGTCTTTGCAATGAATGTAACCTCTTGACCTTCGACGCCGGAAGTTAGATTAACATTGATCGCTGCCGCGCTTGAGTTTTCCAAACTAACATATTTGCTAGTTGGAGAAATAACAGAAGTTGAATTTACAATGTCTGGTGCCTGTTGATGAACAAAAGGTCCAGTAAATCTTACAGGCACAGATACAGCATCAAACAAATTTTCAATTGTGATTGTTTGATTCTGATGGCTGCTTGTAGGAACGAGTAGTGGAACCCTATCCGACGCATTTACGGATAGGGCCACTGGCATTGAAGAAAATTTTACCTGACCAGACATTATAAACTCTTATTTTAGTTAAAAGAAACTAGGGCCGTTGTGGGTGCGACGAAAGTGATTGGTGCCGCAACTGGGCTTAGTGCTCCGCCCGGAAGAATGTCATACACTCCACCGTTTGTGAGATCAATCGAAGTGTCCACAGAAATTGTCCCTGCCGCAGCTACGTCATCTTCAACTACAGTGTAGCTAAATGCGACATGGGTTGCCGTAGAATTGGCAGAGTCAAATTGTAGTACCCGAGATTCTGCACCAACAGTCAAAGCGATTTCTGGGCTTCCAATTACGGCAACTGCTTCGCTGAACTGTACAACTACAACCAGTGAATCGCCAGTAACTAGAGGCTCGTTATTTGCTGTAACTGCAACGATTGTTACTGGATCAACTTCGTCTGCGTTCTTTGCTTGTAGGTTTGAGATTGCTACCAAAAGTTCTCCGGTAGTGGGATTTTCCCATCCCATTTTTCCGACAACTGCGGTGCTAAACCATGTTGGGGGTGTGGTTCTTGTCCATGCTGACATTTTTGTTATACTCCTTTGTTTTGCACTTCTGAATTTGCATCGACTTCGTCAGCAGGAACTTCAGTGTCCGCAACATCTTGGTCGATATCTGGGTTAATGGTAGTTAGAATTTTATCTAGGAAAGAATTAATAGTGGGTGAGTTTCTTTCGAGTTGAGCAACCTCAGTTGGGTTTTCTCTTTTCCAACGCTCGAACTGATATGCAAAACGAGACTTCAATGAAGAGCTAGGAATCTTTTGAATCATGTCAATGAAAGTGTCAACAAACTCGTCTGAGTCGCCTTCTGCTTCCTTGATCACAGATTCTTTTCTGACATCCTTTGCGTTCTTCGTGGTCTTTCCATTTTGGATTTTCACTTGGATGTTGAATGCATCTTCAAGTGTGCCGAATACTTCTGCGAGTCCGGGGTTTGATTTGATTGCTGCTGAGTAGAACTGTCCGAAAGAGCGAACCCACATTGTGTATTCACGAATGAACTGTTGCTTAGCGTTAGGCGACACCGAACTTTCTAGAAGCTCTTTAAGTGGCTTTAGCCAGCGTTCCATTGACTCTACTTGAGAGAGGTCACGACCTGACTTGTCAGTTCTCTCTGACACCACGCTTTCTACTGCTTCTTTGATTCTGCCTTGATTGGTCAGAACCTGAGCAATCGCGTCGTATACTCTGGTTTGTGTTTGACGATCCATTTTGTATCCTGTTATAAAAGGTTTGTTTATACCTATTTAGGTAAAATTATTCAGCGGACTTTGGTGATGCGAGTTTATAAAGTTTCTTCATGTACTCTTCTTTGTAAGCATTTGGATCGGCAGCGATAATCATGGCTGTAACGAACCTACCAATCGTATCTCTAATCTTCTGCATCTCGTTTAAGTAGTCCCCTCCAGCATGCCTGAAAGAGATATACTTGTTCTTTTTCAATGTGTCTACGTTTGTTTCGTAGCTAATAGATGCGTAGTGGTTATCTGCGAAGTATTTTGCCGACAGAGAAAGACGCTTGATATTATCCGGTGTCAGACCAACAATGCTATCTAACGCTGCTCCCTTCTCTAGATCATCTAGAACAGAGCGAGCCATCGCAGAACCTTCTCTACCAAATGACTTCAACACATACTTGTCACCCAAAAATAGTGTTAGCTTTAAAACATCAATCTTGGCTGGAATAGAAACGTTGATGTGTAGTCCGGTTGATTTGTTTGTTACCCATCCATGTTTTTTGGATGCTGCATAGAATGAATCAAGTGCTGCCATGGCTTCATTTGGTTTAAGCGGAGGACTGACAACTTCTGCTCCAGTATAATTGAATTTGTCGTCCGGCCTAATCGTTGTGTCTGGTTCGATATACCAGTCTGTGAGGTTCTTTGTAATTGTCTTTGCGATGTCAATGACGTGAACTTGTGTCTTGGCAATCTCGGCTTGAGTCACATCCCTAACAGAATTCTTAATCAAGTGATACCTATCGTCAACGTCTTTTTCTTGTGGCGAATATTTCAATCCAAATTTCTTAAACAGTCCAGCAATGTTTCCATAGGAATCGGAAACAAATGAGTTTAGCTTCGATCTAGTAACTTCGTCAATGTGATCCATGAATAGAAGGTAGTCGTCAGTTTCTTCATACTCACTAAGCTCAAGAAAGTCAGCCAGTCTAGCTTGAAGTTCAGTAGACGCACCCAATGTTACGAACTTTGTCATATTGACCAATGAGTGTTTGTCATAGACTTCATCGTACAAAGATGTTAGCTTGTCCAAACCATCTTCACTAAGAGACTCCAAAAAGTCTTTTGTCTTTTGTTTGGCCCACTTTGTGTAATCGTCGGAGATTTCGAACTCAACGTCCTCGCTTACGCTGTCTGCGGAAGCCTTGATCCACGACAGAAATTCTTGGATACTTTTTAGATATGTCCATCGAGAAGAGGTAATGTTGAGTTCATCTTGGTTATCCAAAGGAACTCCAACCTCAAACTCAAATCCGATAAGAACTCCCTTGTCTCCAGCGGTAACTAGACCTTTAGAGAAAACGGACGGAGACATTTTTACTTCATTTACCACGCGCATTTAGATACCCTTCCTTTTACTAATATTTATACTTCTCAAACAAAATGGGGCCAGTGGCCCCATTTTCGTCATGCCAGCAAACATTACATGTTAGCTTTGTTTTGAGAAATTAGCTTGGCGTAGATAGAGACTGTTGACTCTGAAACCTTCTTCTCTTTAGGTTCATCTTCAAGTTCTTCGATGTCTTCAGATTCCCATTCGGACTCTTGCTCCGAGCCTGTTCCAAGTTCTGCTCCAGCTTCGAAAGCGTCTGACAGTGCAATGCGAAGTTCTTCTGATTCTTCACCATCTAGGTATTTCGAAATTAGGTTATCGATTACTTCATCTTTACTTGACCCGTACTGTCCAGATTCATAGTCTTCGCCAAGGTAAGACTTGATTGCTTCTGGGCTGGTCAACTCTACTCGGTTGTCTTCTAGATGATGCATAACCAAGTCAAGGTAGTCGTTGACGCCGTCTTCTAGTTCAGTATCCCGATCAAACTCGTCGTCTTGTTTCTGTGACAGTCTTTCATTTGCAAACTTCAAAGCTTCTCTCATAATAAGCTTTGCAACGTCATGAACGTCCATAGCAACTCCTGCGGCCTCATTCAAACCCGGCTTTGCGGGCCTAACGTTACGAATAGTAACTCTCTTGCCTTGATTATCTTTTAGGAATCTTGTCCGGGCCTCACCAGCACTCAGAGCTTTGTACTTTGTGGTTCCCTTAGATGTGCCGTCGTTGCTTTGCATTTCGTACTCAATTTCGAATGTTTGTACTTGCTCAGCAATCAATACACCATCTGGATTTTCAGCTTCATCTAGAACTTGAACTCTCTGGATTCTGACTGGACCAAACTTGTAATAGACATAGTCCATCGCGTCCTTGCGGTTTTCTGCTCTAACCTCGACTGATCTGACATCTTGTGGCTCGTCTTTGTCGAAGAAGTAAAGCTTGAAGATTCTTTCTTTTGCTTCTTCAAGTTCTTCTTTTTCTGTGTCACAGGACTCTTTTAGTTTGCTCTTCTTGGCAATGTTTGTTGCTGCGCCATATGCTACAGACTTCCAATCTTTTCCGTAACGGGCCTTCATGTCTTTTGCTGATTTCTTGATTCCCTTCACGACTTTTTCCTTTTTCTTTGTTTCTTTCTTTGTTAGACTGCGCTCTTCCAAGAATTCAATTTCGACTTTCTCGATTAACTCTAGAGCCTTCTTTTCCACAGCAGATTCGCTCAACCCAGAAATTACAGAAGACTTTCCGTCAACACTTAGCTTGCACTCGACTAGCTTGCCTGTCTTTGAGATATTGTAATCGACTTCCATGGAAGGAACGTTGGATTCCATGACATAGAGTTTAACCGCAGTCTTACCTTCTTTTTTGGCTTTCTTCTTTGCAGCTTCGACTGCTTGCTTGGAAACTTGTGAATAGGCACCATCAAAGAACAAAAGGTCTTTTGGTTCGCGAGAGCCAACACCGAAAGCCCACTTACCATTACCTGCTGGCTTCTTGCCGTGGTTGTAAATGTAGTGTGAACCGATAACGTTAACTTCGATGTCCTTTAACCCTTCCTCGTCAGCAACAGTAGTTGCTTTGATTTTCTTTTTCTTCTCTTCAGGGGTCTTCCCGTCTTCGAGAGGCTTCTCGATCTTGGCAAGGACTTTTTGTTTCTCCCCCTTGCTCTCCAAGACCACAGTAGCCACATCTTCGTTAATGGTCAGTTCCACATCATAACCAGCGTATGATTGGAGTTCTGCCCAAGTTTGAATGTCTTCGTGTGACATTGCTTCTTCTAGAATCTGAATAAGCATATTTTGATATCCTTGTTATTTTGTTAAGTCTGAAACTTTTGGTGAAGACCAGAATCTGCAATTTTCATTGTGCCATCTCTTTATGTTTCCGTGGTTGGTTATTTTACCACACACATTACACGAAGACTTCCCATTAAGGCTGTGAGGCGCAGCTTTAATAACTTTCCGTTCTTCAGCCAAATTTTCAGTTTCGTTAAAGTTTTGGTTAACTAACTTGTACAACTCCATCAAACTAATGTCACTTCTTGATTGTTTTTGCAAATTTTCTTTAGCAGGTATTAACCTAATGTTTTTAATATTGGCTATTACTTCTGGTGGCACATTGTTGTGGTAGCCATCAAAGATGCTATAGATGTGGTCTGCATGATACGTGTGCCTGCCTCGCTGTTCGAGTCTATCCACAGACCAACTCTTTAGGTTTCTCTCTGTCATGACCCTTACTTCTCTTGTGTATTTATAGAATGGTTCTACTTGTTCTGCGCATACTATCATGCCATTAGCTATTTTAGTTTTTATAGCTTTTTGGGTGGACTTTTGTGCCAAGGTTAACCCGTCTTCATCCACCTTGGATTTAGTTTCTGTCGCCTTGGCTGTTGCCTCTGCTCTGTCCATTTTTAAAATATTTTGTCTTGCAGCATTCTTGTGAGATTCGCTCCCATAATATGTCTCTCGCAAAGATTCTACTGATCTTTTATGATAAAGCTCTGTCAGAGTTAAGCCACTGTCAGGATCGATTGTAAGTTTCCTATCTCTCGCAGACTTTCTATTAGCACAAGATTTTGAGCAGCACTCCGTTTTTAATCTAGTAGAGTACAGGCTCCCACACTCTGCGCATGTTTTTTCGATTAACTTTCTAGCCATTTATTTTTCTGTACCATTCTACAAACTCATCCTTTTCAGTCTCGTTTGAGAAGAATGCTCTACCCATTCTCATGTCATATGAAGGGAATCTTTCAGCCATCTCTTTCTTGTTCTTAATCAAGAATAGTGATTCGTCGCCTTTGAGCAATCCAGATTCGAATCCATCTCTTGTTTGTCTGAAGTCGATGATTGCTGGAGTGTTTGACTTTTTGATTCCTGAGTTTCTGATTTCTTGGTTAGGTGCTGTAATAGGTCCAACCTTCTCCTGCGCTTCACTTCTTGTTCCGAGGTAATCAACATCTACTTTGTCCTTATTCAAAACAACAATCGCGCCACCCATGAACTCTCTGTTTAGATAGCCGTCGTATCCCGCGTCTAGAATTGCAGTCTCCAAATCTGTTCCGGGTTTGCGTCTTTTCAAAATTCCTTCTGGATCGTTTGTAGCATCATAGATGTTATTCAGCTTTGCTCTATATACGTGAACTCCACTTACCTCTGCCTCTGGCTTTGGTAGTGTGTTGGGAGTTTGTTGAAGATAGAAGTAGACCCTTTTGCGCAGCCGTTTGTCAGAAGAGTTCATAACTCTTTCCTTCTCTGCGCCCTTGGCCCCTGTGCCCCACATACTTCCAGACAGAGAGCCTACACCCGGAGTCTTGCCATAGTGGATACCGACGTACTCTTCACCAGCTTCTTCCTTTACTAGCTCTTGTGGCGTGACAGGTTCTGGTGGCAGAAGTCTTTCGGCTTCGATCTTTCTAATCTTCTTTCCAAGCTTCTTAGAAATCATTGTCAGGATTGATCCCTTCTGTCCGACGATTTCTTCAATCTTCTTTTTCTCAGCAGTCGTCAACTGGTCAACGGCTTTTCTAGACTTCCTTTGCTTCATGTATTGAACTGCGATCTGTTTAGCCTTGCGCTGAATCTTTCTGTCGTCTAGTGGCTGTTCAACCTTTACAGTCTTCCTACCAAATGCTTCGGTAATGATTACAAAGTCTTTCTCTTCGTACAGGGGGACAATGTCTTCGAATGTCATGCCCTCGATGAGTTGATCCGCAAACAACAACAAGTCTCTGTCGGTTCCCTCTTCTACTGAGCACTCTCGAATAAACTTTAGGCTGTAGAAATCAAACTCAAAGCCTTCCGAAATCAATAGGTCAATGATCTGCACAAACACAGATTTTTCTGCTTCGCTTAGAACGCAGTTATTAATTTTGTTGACGCATCTTTGGATTGTTGATTCCAAAGTTAGGTTTTTATTTACACCAACCAAGTCTGCGAAGAACTGCACAATTTTTTCTTTGTCGTGATCGAAGACTTCGCCAATTGAAGAAACGTTTTCGATCAGTTTTTTGGCAATATCAGTTTCAAAACTCTTCCGATATTCATGTAGTTCAACCACACCAAGCTTCTCCAAAAACTCTCCTGATCTTTGGAATGCAGAATACATTTCTTTGAGCGATAGGGAATTGAACAGCTTTTCGGTTTCCTTTACCGCTTCCAACAATGCATACTGGTCTTGCACGTCCATAGACTTCTCAAAAGCCCGCACAGGAGCCTTTGAGTGGAACTTTGGTGTGTAGCCATTAACGGTGAAGACTGAGTCCTTCGAAGCGGGTTTAAACGATTCTGCGAAGGTTTTCTCTGCTGGCCGGTGAGGTTCGATGTCTGTTAGCCACTTTCTAGAAACCCTACCTTCACGGTTTACAACCCTCACATAGTTAGACCCTCTATCTATGATCTTGAATTGTTCTGTTCCCTCTGAGACATAATCCCCAAGATTAAAAATCTTTCCGGCAACGTAATCCTCTCTTACCTGCTCTGCCTTTGAAATCTTTACAGAATCTTTTCCGTAAGCCTTTCTGATTTCGTTGAACATCGCTAGCTTCTTGTCAGAGTCTAGCTTTGACATTGCAAGGTTATTGAAATCCTTTAGTGCTCCAGCACGCGCCAGATCGCGAATCGCCTGTCCGTTTGCCTGTTCAACTTTGCTTCCGTCTTCTGATCTATCGCCAGCGGATTTAACTTCGACAGGAAAATCGAATCCGTCGAAAGATGATTTAAAAGTCTCTACTCGATCTTCGCCGACGATCATCTTGATTTTAGTGTAGCCCCTTTCAATCAAAGACTGTAGCGCGTCAAAGGGAGTCCTATACTCGATGGAGAAAGACTTTTTGTTTTCTGGGTATGCAGCAACAAGAAACTTCTTCTTATCCTCTGCCGTCAGTGGGTTTTTCTGATCATCCTTTGTCTGGGATATAAAAACAAAGTGATCGCCCGGTTGTGCGAATAGAGAGTCCAAAAGCTTTTCGTGGCCGATAGTCAGACCTTGGAATCTTCCAAAGGTGAACACAGCTTCTTTTGGTGCATTATTGCTTAGTTCTGAAAGCAGGGATTTGAAATTCTTCATTTTTGTCTATCGATAAATTTGTTGTTAACATTAACAACTACTTAGAAGGTTCTAGTAGTGACAGGTACTTTTCGAATTTTCGCTTTCTATCTTCCAACCCGTTCAACCCACCGTTGATTAGTTTGGTGACTTGTTCAATATCTTCGAAGTTGTTTGTCTTAGATTTAACTCTAGTGTTCCAATACCACAAAGAAGCCTTGAATCCAACTGAAGGATTCTCTAATAGATGTGGCTTTTGTTCTAGTGGAAGTCCAAGTGCTTGTCCCGCTCTTCGGTAGTTATCTCTACCCGTTAGTTGAACAAATGATCTTCCTTTAAATCTTTCACCATCTCCGGGTTTGACGTTGCCGAGAATCTTGGCGGTTTGAGGATTCCATTTTGGTTCGTATCTTCTAAAGTATTTCTTCGGACCTTGTTCAACCATAGAAGAAAAATTTCCTGTCTCGTGGGCGACTTGTGCCAAGAACGCCACTAGCTCGACGCCTTCGATCCCGTTTTGAATTGCTTTCTTTACGAAGTATTTCTCCATCTCAGACAGAGAATCAATTGCTCCAGATAGCACATTTTTCTTGGCTACAGGGGCTTTGAGTTCCGGCTTCTTGATATCCCCTTGCTGAACCTGCCTTACTTGCGGTGTCGGTTCTTTCGGAGGTTCTTTGTCCATCATTTGATAGGCACCGATTGCCCCAAGACCAAGACCGGCTGCACCGATAGCCATACTGCGAAAGTCTTCGTCCAAGACCTCTTCAGACAAACGAAGAAGCTTCTTCAAATCGTTCTTTATAGAGTCTAGATCGGAGTTCTTCCAAGTCTTAATAGAATTTCCACGATTATCCAACAAGTAGTAAATCTTGTCTTTGTCGTTAGACCTAAGATTCCTTTTCTGATAAAACCAATAGGTTCCTTCGGGAGTATCGAATTTCTTCATCAGTTGGTCAGACTTTTCTACTGCGACCTTTCTAACGCTAACGTCTTCTTCAAATTTGTTTTCTAGAATCGCTACAATGTCTTGTTTTAGTTTTTGTGTGATCACTGTGGTATTCCTTGTTGTGGTTGCTGATCCCAAGGCTTTTCTTGTGTAAAGTTTGCTTTGCTAAAGACCGATCTGTCAATTAGTTTTATGGGTAGATTGTCAACTACTACGACAAATCCTTCTCCGCTAACTGGAACCAAAGAGTCGCCATCCTTGACAAAAGCCCGCAATGCTTCGGTGTCTCTTAGGTGATTCAGAATCATCTTCTTTATCTTGATGATGTTAAGGTATGCTTCACAAAGACTCAGCAATTCGTCGTCAAAGTGTCTGAAGATTCTGTTATCGTTTACTTCGAAGAACTGTTTCAATCCAGTATAGAAAGACTTTGGATCAGTTTCTATCTGTCCGTTTCTTACTAACTGATTGGTATACTTTTTGAACATCTGGGCATTCTTTGTTTCTCTTATGATGTCAAAGATTTTTGGGTCAACTTGCATGCTACCCAATCTTTCCAACTCTTGCATTTCTTGTTGATTGAATGGGGCGACGGTCACATCATAGGGATTTACAACAAACACTGCTTGATGTGGGGTGAATGAAATTGCAGGGTTGTATTGTGCTTTAAAGTTTTGAGGATGATCACCTTCAAACTTTGTGTGCACCGCGATTCCAATCTTAGCAACAGAAATCTTTCTTGCGATGTCAGTTCCAACTTCAGCGGCATATACAAGAGTGTTTGCTTTGAAGGTCAACATCTTCTTGTTGTCTATCGTCTGCTGTTTGATGTCGTCTTCGGTGAATAGTATATCAGCGGAAACAATTCCTTTAGCACGAATCATTGGTAGGTATCTGAGAGCAACGTTAAGTTTTTTATTCAGCCCCGGAGATTCGTGATTTCGGTTTATGTCTTCTGGAGTATAGTTAATCTTTGGGGTCTTCTTGTTGAATAGAGATTTGGTTCCCACCCAAAATTTACCTTCTGCGTTAACTCCAAATGTGATGTTAGGTGAGCCATCAATCTTCTGACTCACCACAACATCTGTCGGCTTCCCGTTACAAAAGTCAATGACCCCATCCAAGGCTTTCTTCAGAAGTGTAAACCCTTCCAAACCCTCTTCGATGATGAAGTCCTCAAGGTGTTCGATATGCCCGAACTTCTCTTTCTTGGCTTCAGTTAAAACAAAATTTTTGAAACTCATAACAATTCCTTAAGAGTAATTCTGGATAACATTGGCAAGGAAAATCTTCTTTTTCTCTGGTTTAAGTTCAATGAAAAATGGTGATCCTGCTGTCCTGCCAATAAGTTCCGGCTTTTCTTTTTCTATTACCGGAATCGGGCTGAAAACTGCCAAAACATTCTTTCCGAAATCGTCAACGTCTTCCCAAAAAACAGAGAAGGCTGCGGCTATTTGTCTAAAGTCTGCTCTCTTCAGCGAAAACAAATATGCATTTAGCTTGGAGTTATCTTCCCCATAAGTTTGTTTTCTGTAATTCAAGAACAGTTCCAACGCCTTTGCGTTTAACAAAGCTTCCGCCTTGAATTGACTTTCGGTGCTGCCTCTTTCATTTTTTCGGTCAGGCAACTTTGGGGTATCAGACTTACGAGTCATTCTAGTTTGTAGAAGTCTGGCCTTTAGGTTCGCAATGCCTTGCGCGGTTTCTCTCGTTGGTGGGCCATAAGAAAGTTGACTCAAGGTTTGTGCAAACATCTTTACCACGTCTGGATTAAGACCTTCCAACATCTCACCAGAAACATTTGTTATAACCTTGTAAAGTTTCTTGGCGTATTCTTCTTTGTATGCTTCTGGGTCAGCGGCAATTGTCAACGCTCTGGCGAATCTAAGAACTGCGAGTCTGACAACTTCTCCCATATTCAAATAGTCGTTTCCTACCACTCTGAATTCAACATAGTTATTTTTCTTGTTTACAGTTACCGATCTTTCTTTGTTGCTTGCAATCAGAGAAGTAGAAGCCGCAGTGGAAAGCCCTTTCCGCATAAGCCCGAGAGCCTCTTCTACGTTTCCTCTTTCAATCGCCCTTCTGATTTCTCGTGCAGACTCGTCGTTGTATCCACCGACTCTATCAAACTGTTGAAGAACATACTCGTCACCAGAGAAAAGCACTAGCTTTACATAGTCAATCGTCTTCTTGTATTGGTCAGGAATTGAAAGATTGATGTGAAGTCCTGTTGTCGCGTCTTCTGAGGTGTAGGCTCGCTTAGCTCTGAGCCAAGAAAATAGTTGTTGCATCGCAGTGATGCCTTCTTTGAGCGGCAAACCTCCGTCTGGAGTTATGATCTCCATTCCAGCTTCTGACTCGGGGTCTTTTGTCTCCAGAGAGCCATCAGGCTCAATTCTCCACAACTCTGAGTGTGCGCCGAGTTGTCCGCCATGGTAACTGTTATATGCCTTTACACTAATGTCTAATGCATCTTCTAATTCAGAGGCGACTTCTTCCGCTCTGTCTAGAGAATATCCAGTGTCTTCGTCATATTCCGAAGAAGAACTTTCGTATCTATCGTCGGGCCAATCAAACCCGTATGCGTTTGACAAGTCATAATAAGTTCTATATCCCATTGCTTGACAAAATTCATAAAATCCGTAATCATCATTGTAGGAAAAATCTTCTTCTGCTTCGGATTCTAATTCACTTCTAGCGTCGTCGAGAAAGTCTTCTACATCAGATTCTTCTTGCTCTTCAGCAGACAATTTGCTAAACAATTCTTCTGCTCGGTCTGTTAGATTATCACTGATATAGTTTTCTGTATACTCAGATTCTTTTTCGCCAAGCCATTCGTAGAAGTCACTTTCTAAGGTCATGTAACTTCTGGCACTGGGCCTGATGTCAAAGAAAGTCGTAACATCATTTAAAGATTCTGTCCTACCAATATCTTCGTCTACAATCTCTGACTCATCATAGTCATTATCATCGTCGAACCCAGTCATGATTACTTCAGCCTCGAAGCCAAATCTCATGCCCTCTGCTTCAGGAGAGTTCAAAAATGCTTCAAGACTTGCTGGAGACTGGGAAACCTCTTGCAAGTCTTCTACGGATTCTTTAAAAAATTTCTTAAATGTCATGTCAATTCCAAAACAGTTATATACAGATTTACTATTTATTGTTCTTCTTTAGAATACAATTGTTCTAAAATCGGATACAATTCATGCAACTTTTGGTCTTTGACTGCAATCAAGATTTCTGCTTCTTCTTTCGAAAAGCCTTCGCACATCTCTACGAACAATTGCTCTCTGCGAACTTTCTTCAAAGTCGGGTGCCCCGACTTCGTGAAGATGTAGAGCCTTCTGGCTTCTTGCATAAGATTCGTTTCGTTCAAAAACAAAGACCTACCTTCAGGATAGCCTTCGGGTAGGTCAAATGGTTTTTCTTTTGCGAAGTTGTATTCGATAAGAGTTTGCAGAACCTTGTTACTTGCTATCAGACTTTTTGGGTCTTCCGCGCCGCTTAGGCTTTTCAACAGGTTCGCTATTTTCACTTTTCACCTCTTCAACTTTTTCAGTAGGCTTTTCAGAAACTTCTTGAGATTCACTTTTGGGTTCTTCCTTTTTCTCTACCACCTCGACCTTCTTAGGTTCAGTAATACCAAAAAGAACATTGTAGAAGTCTCGGTTGAGCCAAGGGTAAAGCTCTTCGAGAGCACGATCCTTCGCAAACACTAGAACTTCAGCTTCCGAGTAGTGAAGACTTTCCAAGAAAGTCAAGAAAATTGTTTCCCGTCGAGATTGGTCTAGTGTTGCATACGGACCAAATTTTCGAAAAATTTGAAGCTTCTTACGATCCTTGATGAGTTCGGTGATGGACAATCCCGCTGGAGTTGTCCTATCTAATTTAAACTTGTCAGGGTAGCTCGGAGATAGATTGAACTCCCAGTCAGGATCGAAGGCAACTTTAATGACATCGACGATTGCAGGGTTTTGTGTTGCTGCTGCCTTAATCGCTGCAACTTTATCCTCTGACTTTCCAACTTCTTCTAGAAGTTCTGAGACTAATTTACGCATTGTATTTCCTCATGGTTAAAACTCGTCTACACGAGTGAATAAAACTTTCAATCTATTTTTAATTAGATAGTCGAAAACTTTTGTTTTTGATCCCTTGACCACGTAGCTGTTGTAAGCCTCTACGATTCCATCTCGGATGTCCTGTGGGATGTAGTCAAAGTCAATCAGTATTCTATTTATGCGCATCCGCTCTTGTTGTTCTTCTGTCAGCCAAGAGTGGTCAGAATTTTCCAGAAGTGGGTTTAGGAACTTTTCAGTAGATACAGCCTTTTGCCTAATTTTGTCAACCAAGCAGTTAGGTGCGGAAAGAATGTTGCAAATACCGTCGCCTGCATCCCCCTTGATGATCTTTGTTAGAAGACTCTCGTTGACTTCCTTAACGGACTTCACGGTAATCAGCGAACCCTTTTTAGGAGAATATTGTTCAACTCCCTCAAACTTGTGTAGTTGAACGTAGTCCCCATCTGCTGACACAATCAGAAATGGCTCTGGAGACTCTATAAGCCCTTCTCTGACCTTTCTATTCTCTTGGACATACCGCAGCAACACCGCGATCACATCGTCGGCTTCTGCGCCTTCTACTTCAATAACCTTGTATGGGAAGTTTTCGATAAGCTCAGCCTTAACTGTTGACATACAATCAAAGATGTAAGACCAGTCGTACTTTGACTTTTCTCTAGATTCTTTTCGGGTTCCTTTGTAATAGGGGTTGACAGACTTTCTCCAATATGGTTTAGTCTTATTGTCAACTGCAAACACAATCTCGTTGCCGAACTTTGCTTTATACTTTGCCTTTATCGACAATAGGCTAGTGAGGATTACGCGACGAATTAGTGGCAGAGAGTCGGCATTGCCGTCCAAGTCTTTCTCTTCTAGGTTTCCGGTGATCGTGTTTATGGCGAAGGATGAAAAGTCAATTCCAATCATTATTTTTCCTTTGTGTTGTCATTAGCATCATTACAGTATATCAACTGATTAGCAGGATATCAAAAGTAAAAAGCCCGCTTGTGGCGGGCTTGAATGCTTGTTAGCGATTTTATGCGCTAGCTAGCTTTGCGAAGTATGCAGCGTCATCATCGTCATCATCGTCGATAGTAATGATTGGCTTGCGTTCTTGCTTTGGTGTTGCTGGAACGTCTTCATCAAATGTCTTCGGAATTCCGCTAGTCACCTTTGACTCTTCTGCCGCAACCTGATTCGAAACTGTTGGGGCAACTGCTGTAGCCAGATCGCTAACACCGCTTGACTGTTGAGTAGCACCAAGAACGTACTCAAGGCGCTTCTTAAGGTCGTCATAGCTCTTGTAGTTCTTTGCATCTACAAGATATTGTAGATCGTGAGCTTGAGCCATGATTGCCTTGGCTTCGTCCGCACTCTTGACAACCGCAGAAGTAACATCCCACTCTGAACTATCGTAGTTTGCTTGAGGCTTCTGTCCCGATACAGCGATCTTCTTCATGCGAAGCTTGAAGTTGCAACCTTCAACAAGATCGAAAACGTTGACTGGAGCGTCAAGATCGTTTCCTTGAACCTTCTCTGCAATCTTGTCGAAAATCTTCTTGCCAAAACGGAACTTGAAAACCTTGCCGTTCTTTTCTGGATGCTTGGGGTCGTTTACAACCAGAATGTTTGCGACGTAGTTTAGGGTACGACGCTGGCGACGTGCTTGATTCTTTGCTTCTTCTGTACCAACTTCGTTCCACAGAATTCCGTTGAACTCCATAACTGGACTTTCAAGACCAATAGAAGAAGGACAATTTTCGATAAACCAACGCTTGTTTGCAGGGTTTTGGAAAGAATAGGACCAGTATTTTACGAATGGTAGCTGGTCGTCCGACGTTGCAGGTAGAAAGCGGATTACTGCTGCTGTGTTACCGGCTGCGTCAGGGTCAAGCTTGTAGAAGGTATCGTCGGTGTAATCCTTCTTGCCTGATGATTCTTTTTGAACTGCTGCTAGTAGGTGTGCGAATGCTGATGTATTTGCCATTTATATTTTCCTTTGTATGATTTGTGTTTAGTGTGATGTGTCTTTGTATAGATACTCATAATCTAATTCGACATCAAATTCCTCGAAGCTTTCTGTATAGTCTTCATCAAGAACGTAACTATTTAGAATGCGTGTAGACTTGCCTTTTCCCGCGACCTTTCGAGTGCGTCCGTCGAAATCATCGAACCGTGACTCTCGCTGTTTACGCATGAATTTAGACATGATATTCAGAGTGCTCCTGATAAAACTTTGAGTTGATTATTTGGGTTAGAGTGTCTTTGTCAAATGACACAAAACTTCGATACTTGCAAAGAACTAGACCAACAGAATCCCACACTGTATCTCGGGTGATGGTCGATTTCCAATTATCTAGAAAGTGGAAGTGAGAGTCAAGTATTACTAGAGTCTCGGGAGATATGTTCTTTACAAGATATTCTTTTAGAAGGGTCGGCGTTTGATTGCCGACTTTTATGATATCGCCAAATTTAGCGTAGGGCAAATCTAAAATCTCTCGTTGTACCAGTGAGTTTTTCATTGTCTTACGCTTAAGCCAGTCTTGGTAAATTCTGTCTGACTTATTAGGATCATACAGAAACTCTTCGAATCTTTCAACAAAATTTGCGACGAAGTAGTGTCCTACCTGTTCGCCATACCTGTTAGATATGGACTCAAACCGCATACAGTCATTGCGACGCACAAAAGATTCTTGAGTTGCACTGGACTTTAGATTGTACTTAAAGGCATCGTAATGCCAAGTGGTGAAATGATTTTTGAGGGCGATATAGTATTTGTATGCTTTATAAGCATTCAACCGTATTTCTCCATTTCTTCATCTGTCAGGTCAATCCTGATAACCTCTTCATCTCCGTTAAGAAATTTGAAAATGTCAAGTGCAGTTGTAAGATCGAGTTGATGGCCTTCGTACACCACTTCGTTATCAATTTTAATGATTACCCAATCACCAGAACCCAATACTCCGTTGCTAAGCACTTCGACTTTTCTAGGCATTTTATTCTTCCAATTCAAATTGAAGAGTTGATTTTCTGGGCAAATAGTTTTGTGTTATTGCCTCTACTTCAATCTTCTTCTTCAGGTTAGAGTTAATATACTTTACGGTGTCCTCTGGGTCCAGCGAGTTTTCTTCACAGTATTCTAGAATGGCTTCGACATATGTATAGTCTGACTCGAACACCATCTTATCTATAATCATTTCAAACTTTGAAGCTGTTAGAAACCGCTCATTGATGTCTTCTTTACTTTGGCTTAGCATTCTTTTTCGGCTTCCAATATTCCATGTTAACAAGTGTGGGTCGGGTCAGTCCTTTGTCCAGATACGCCACACAAAACTTTTGCTCGTCAATTTCTTTTGCGCAGACGAACTCTTGACAGTAAAGATATTCGTCACTCAAGGTGTTCTTCAAAACAATCAATTTACTCTCCTATAATTTTCCAATTGGTAATAGTCTTTCCTGTCACATCCTGAATCTTTTCTGTTAATTCTGTGTGAAGTTGTTTGACATTTCCCGATTGAATTAGTTCAAAAAGTCTACAGTAGAATTCAACCTCTGATTCTGTTGGTTCATCTGTGTCGCAGGAATTTCCGCAGTCGTGACAGGTGTAGTCAAATCCATCTTCCCAACCAGCACAGTATCCGTCGCGATACCCAAAATCGTAAGCCTTCTGATCTCTAGACTGTTTGCAGCTTTGGGTTTTATTTATCGCACCATCAGCCATATACTCTCCAGATACTTTCTTCGAACACTGTTTGTAAAACTTTTTGCATGCTTGCGAACATGTGCGTTTGGTATTCTTCGGGAGGCATCCACTTGAAAGAGCTTAGTTCAGGATATTCTTTTCCGTCTTTGGTTTTAAATGTTGACTCGCAAACCAACTCTTCTACTTGAATTGAAGTGGACCGGATCGTAGCCATATAGAGAACTAGGTCTTTGTACCTAGAATAATTGAAATAACCCAAGAAAGTCAAATCATTCTCCCCGAATGTGAGGCCAGTTTCTTCCTTACACTCTCTGATCGCAGCATCTATGTGTCGCTCACCTTCTTCTAGTTGACCTTTCGGAATGTCGTATTTGTTGTTTCCGGTTGAAAGGCCAACGAGAATTTCTCCTTCCTCGTTGATAATCAACACTCCACAACTAACAGGCTTAGCCATATTAATCTCCAATTTGTTTTAGGTAAGGCCCATACAAAGAAAGGGATTCTCCGTTAGAACACTCGACCGTATAAATTTTTTCTAGTTCGAAACCTGCAAAGAATAGTTGCGGCGCAAACAGTGCGTACACGCCACCCTTAGATTCACACAAGGATATCGCTCGATTTACGGTGTTTCCTGATAACTCTGGAGAGCAAGCAGAAACACTAAGAAGGATGGATGCAGAAATAAGAAGCTTATTCATTTAAAGATTCCTAGATTTTATCAACACTGGCATTAATAGTAGCCTGAAGCTCTTCTATTGTTTTTCGCAACTCGTCTAGAGCCTTGCAAACGAAAGCATCTCGAACATGGGAATGTCGATTAACTTCCACCTCCATTCCCTTGTGCTGTAGCATATAACCAGAATCTGTTTTAATTACAATCACGAAAGTTCCTCGAAAGTATTAGCGACAGTCTTGTCTAGTCGAATCTTATGAAAGATCGGCAAAAACAAAGAATAGTTTCCGCTCTTATCCTGAATCACTTCATTATACTTTACCTCAATGATTGATCCAAGCTCCCACGTAACTTTTCTTTGAGAGTCAGAAAATCCCGATCCGACACTTGTAACAAGTTTACCACACTCTGTTTCACAGGTCAATGCGCCTAGCATCCCTCGGTATTTCCCAGTTCCTTCCAAAGTACCTGTAACCCGCAGTTCACAAGTCTTCTCGGCTTTCATCTTGATGAAGCTATTTGATCGTTTGGCCTCCCATGGGGAATTCGGGTCTTTTAGAATAACCCCCTCTTTCCCCAACTCCAAATAATCGTTAAAAATTTTCTCTGCTTCTTCATAAGAGTTGACATACTGGTAATCAGTCAGACTGATAAGAGCATTGCCTACAGTGCCAGAAGCGTACTGCTTATAAAGTTCAGTCAAAACTTCTTCACGCTTCTTGAGCGGCAAATTGAAAATCTCGGATTCTAGATATTCGGTTGAAACGGCGTCCCACAAAGAAACCCGAAACCTACTTGCTTCTGCTTTGGTAATTGTTCCTTTGATTGCCTTGTTGCAAATTCCGTTGCCAGCCTTGCGAGGCATGAATAGGCCGTCGTCGTCAACAACAAGAAGCTCCCCATCAAAGGTAATATCCAATACGTGCGAAGTTCCATCTTCTCGATATTCGGCAGTTGCCAGTCGGATAAAATGTTCATCTAGAACTCCGTGGGTTTCGATTGGCTTTCCAGAACGAGAAACGAAAGTTACGGTTTTCCCCTTGACAGTAACATTGACCCGCATACCGTCTTCCTTTAGGTCTACTCGAACTCCAGTAGACCACGGAAGTTTATCAACAAGTTTCTTCTCAAACTTTTCACAAAGCATGACAGGGTATTCGTGCACAAAGTCTTTCCCGAATACTTTATTTGCTGTGGAGTGTGACACTCCACACTTCAAATCCTTTTCGATGATTCGCTCAATCACATAAGCATTTTCTTCGGAACACTTTGAAAGAAGGTCTGCTAGGAAATTGATTGCTGCATTTCCTGTGAGTATACGACCGGATATAACAATCAATTGTCCGATAGCATCTTGCAGTGAAAGCTCTTCGGTTGTAAAGGCATATTTTGGAATCTTTCTAATGTAGAAGTTTAGATGCGGATTCAAAGCCATCTTAATCACATCCTTGAGGATTTCGTTATCCTTTTCAGATAAGAGGATGGCTTCTTTTTCTTTGCGAGAAGAAGTATTTTCCAGCTTTTTTAGAATTTGATATACAGTCATAGTGTTTCCATAATAAGTTTCTATAAATAGTTGATCTATAATAAGTACAACTCGGAGTAAAATATGTTACTAAAGCTATACCTTGAATCTTCGTTCATTCTAGAAGAAGACGATGAAGAAGTCAAACTTACCAAGAAGCAGATTCAAGAGCTTGCTAAGGAATGGGCCTTCTTGGAACGACAGGCAGCAGTCATGAACATCATCACCAAGAAGATTGCTTCTCGGGTTGATCAGATTCAATCTCAACTTCTACCAGTGGTGAAGAAGGAAGAGGCTAAGTCAATGACTGTGAAGCATGCCATGCTAGAATACACAACAAGGAAGACAACTTCAGTCAAGTACCAGAAGGCGTTTGAGCGTGCTCTTGAGTTAGTAAACGATGAGCAGAAGAAGTTTCTTGAAGAGTACAAGGAAACAGTTACAACAAGAGGTGTTATTGAAAATGTTAAACTTGTTGATCCTAAGTTAGCACAAGTGTTGAATGAACTACAGACCTTGGATATTACAAGTCTAATTGAACTACTTCCTCGTGTCAAGAATATTGAAGAATCTGTTGGTAGAAGTGTAGCAGAAATACAACAAGAGATTTCTTCGTTGATGCAGAAAGCCTTGACTGCCGACAGAAAGTCCATGCCAGAGATTAACACAAGGTTGGGTCAACTTCAAAAAGAAAAGCGGATTGCTCTTGACAGGGAGTTCGAAGAGAAAAAGTTGAAAGAGGCTTCGGCTACTGATAGAGTTAAGGGTGCCATTTCGAAGCTTGTCGAGATTTTCCTAGCCAAGCTAAAATCTTTGACTCGCACCCAGAAGTCCTCTATCATGGCTGTTGATCAACTAGAGGAAGCTGCCTCGGCTGAATAACTTGGAGAATTTTATTGTGAACGACTTGACTGTGGCGCTACTCAAAGCGCAAGTAGATATAATGCGAGCGGCGAACAATCTAGACAATGCGTTCGTTGTCGATTTAGTTGACGGCATCTGCATCAGCGACGTAGAATATTGTCTGTATGAATTGAAAGCCGCGATTTATGAATTAGAACAACAAATGAGTAGACCTAAAAAAATGAAAGAAGAAAAATGTATCGAGTGCGGTGCACCGGCAGTTTGGTTTCGCAACACTCAATTTTGTGGCACCCACCCATATTGTGAAGAATGCGCGAAGAAGGAATCAGACTTTAATACTTCTGATCCTTCTTATTACTTGTGGTCTAACAATCTATCAGAGTAAATTATAACTTAAACAAAAGAAGAGGAAATTAATCATGGCAATTGAAAACAAAGAAGCATTCGTACTACCAAGCAACCCCCAAGATCGCAAGAACATTCTCGATCTTTTCGAAGAACTGTCGAAGTGCCTCACTCGCATCGAGGGCGAAAAGACGTACATCAAGGAAGCAATCGACATCGCATCCGAAAATTACAACATTCCCAAGAAGGTTCTTCGCAAGGCAGCTAAGGTTTATCACCAGCAAAACTTCGATCAAGTAACAGCCGAAGAAGAGCAGTTTGCAGAGTTCTACGAACAGATTGTGAATCTGGAAGCGTAATGAAAAAGGGGCCAATGGCCCCTTTTCTTTTTGCTGCTTTTTGTTTAAGCAATCACGCCCCAGATAACTTGGCGGCGACCACGCTTGCCTTCTTCCTTTTCGGCCAGACCGAGCTTAGCGAACTTGCCGAGCTTGACGAAGTAGTTCAGTGCGTTGTGAACTTCGACAACATTCACACCATACACTGCGGCAAGTTCGACAGCGGTGAAGCTTTCAACTCCGAGTTCTGCCTTCACATTCAGGACGCGCTCACGGAGCTTCAGGGTTTCTTCGGAAGCCTTGCGACCTGCGCCAGTGACAACCTTGCCGCCAGCTTCCTTCAGAAGCTCAACTGCGAGAGCTTCGATCTTGGCGCGGCTCACTTTGTTGGCCTTGGCGAATTCGGCGATCTTGGCGGTGACGTTGACGTTGAGTTCCATGGTGTTTCTCCTAATCAAAGTTTGTTTCAGTGAGTGTATTGTAAGGCAGTTAAACTTTACTGTCAAGCACTTTTTACATCTTTCGGTTAGGTGACTTACTTGCTGTTGTCTCAACCGATGTGTGTATTGTATAGAATCCCTCACACATAGTCAAGCACTTTTTAAAACTTTTTAGAACCCTACTCTATGCCTGTCTCCGACCATTCGCTCGAACGTTGATTCGTAGAATCTTGCTCTAGGTCTAAGACCAATCGCAGTTGTGTTGTTAACTGAGTTGACGCTACTAGGAGCAATCACAACAGGAGCAGACTGATTCGACTCTCGTTCTATGGACTCTTTAACCTCTGAAAGTTTGGTTGTTTGAGACTCAATTTCTGTTCCTGTAGACTTTGCGACTGGTGCGGACTTGTCAAGTATCGCTCTGTTTGGTGAAATATTTTCTTTGGGAACATAAAAGTCGAAGTTCTTTCTAAGGGCATCTGCCACTTCTTGAGGGACTTCGTTGTTGGCGGCATACCTCTGCCACTTGATTTTTTGTGCGTCCTTTTTTCTTCCTGTGAAGTCCCACCATCCAGTGTCAGCATCGTCTTCGATTTGCTCGACCATCGACATTTCCGATCTTGGCTTTTCAATGCCCGCGCCCCCCAGAAGCTTCTGGCTCTTGTTGACAAAACTGCCAACTTTTGTTAGCTTGCCGTTCTCATCAAAGATTTCTGCTTCTTCAATTTCCCTTACAATTTCTGTGGCTATATAGGTAGCAGCCAAGGGGGCGAAAACTCTAGTAGACAAGAAGCGAATCGCCCTGACAATACCTGCACCAAAATTTTTGAATGCATTCTTCAAATCTTTTACCGACACGTCTATGTCGGGGAATATGTCGGGCAATCCACTAAACATCTTTTTTATTGCTGCTAGCTTGTCAGTAATCTTTTCTGATAGGAACCCGAAAATTCCACCAATTCCTGCAAGGGTGCTCATCAACCAGTCAGACTTAGATTCTACCTCTTCGGTTCTTACTGTCAGTTCTTCGTTTTGTTGAGACTTGGAGCCTTCCAGTCTTCTCACTCTTGAACTTTCTTCTGAAGCCTCTTCGTCAGACAAAGCTTTGCGCTTGTTGAATGCCAGCGTATCCGCTATAGAGTCAGATATGACGTACAGTGCCCCGATGATTCCATTTTCTGCGTCGTCAATCTTTTGGTATAGTTTGGAAGCATCTTCTTTTCTTTCCTGTTGAACTGCGGTCAACCGATTATCCAGCTTAGAAATACCGATGACGACAGAGGTTAGGTTGCTATCTATGGCCGAACTATACTCTATAAACTTTCTCTCAGAAAGCCCCACAGAAGCATTTCTAGAAACCTGAGAGGTTTTTGTTCTGCTATCTCTGCTATCGTTTGATGGTGTTTTGTCGGAGGAAGATTCTCTTTCTCTGCCAGAAGACAAGAAGTCTCTAATTTCAGAAATCTTTTCTTCCAGACTTTCGCTACTCGACCCCAACTCCGATAGTCGAACTCTTTGCTCTTCTAGCTGCTGAAGCTCTTTTATAGAGTTCTTTCTATTCTCTAGGTAAATCTTTGCTTCTTCTAGAGCCACCTTTCGATCTTCGATTGCTGCAAATTCTGGGTCGTTATCTGCTAGGTACTTCGCCTGCTTGTTTTCTCTTGCTCTCCCGAGAGTCTGCTTGGCTAGAAATCCGCCAATACCAGAAACCATGGGGTCAACGATCTTTCCTAACAATAAGTCCAAAGAGCCGAAAATTCCCTTCTCCAAGTCTTTAAAGATCGGGGGTAGCTCTTCGAAATTAACTAGAGAATCTGTTGCTTTTCTCAGTGTGTTGCTAGCAGCCAATCCCGGATTCTTCAGCGCCTTGATGTCGTTTCGGATTCCCAGAAAGTCTTTAAACCCTTTAGTCATGGACAGGCTCAATTCCTTCCTGTACTTGCTTTCTTTAAAGTCTCTACTTTCTTGGGCCGACAGAATCCCGTCCACAGTTTTTACTTGTCTGCGATGTATTTGTTCTTGGTTTGCCAAGAATGTTTCTTGGCGCTTAAGGTTAGCTTCTTGGTTGTTTGCAAGTTGCTTTTGCTTAGCCATGATCCAATCAACAAGAGAAAGCGTCTTCTGGTTCAGAGCCTTGGCTTCGACCACATAGTCTTCGTACTTTCCGAACTTGTCAATTAGCTTTTCTTGTTGATTTTGGATATTATTATTGATCATAGTTTACCTTGAATTTTCTAATCTGATCTTTTCTTCTTTTAGATGAGCCAACAACAAGTTGACATATACTTCTCTTTCCCAAGGTAGCATTCCGTCAAGTTCACTTAGGGAGTACCCATGGCTGTTCTTTAGTGTGAAGTTGGCTCTATAGTATTCTTCAAGGGATTCATGACAAACCATTACATAAAAAAATCGGATACGTTGTCTAGAACTACTTTATTCGAGTGTCCGCAGTGAACGCAGTTGTGATCCGCTTCATACACCACAGAAGGAATTGATTCGAAAAAGCTCTTTACTTTGTTCATTTGAAACTCGGTAAGAGATTCTACGAACTTTACCAATTCTTCTGTTGATTGTTCCTTGGCATCGTATACATCTTCACCATATACAATTGCTTCGATGCACTTTGCAATTTGTTCAAATACGCTGTCAATGTTTTCTGGATCAAAGTTCACCGAAGAATCTAGGGTCGGATACTTCATCAACAAAAATAGTTCTTCGTTAAGCTTAATCTTGTTTTGTGCTTCTCCGCGAACCTCGACTTTTTCTAGATTGAGTTGAGCGGGGAACACCTTTCCACAACCCTTGCACTCCACGCCAACATCGACAACTTCGCCTGCGCTTTTGCTTCTGAGTTGAATCATGATGTATTCGATGTCAAATGCTGGCGCTGAATCGACATCAAATTTTTCATATGTGCAATTAGTCAACAAAGCTTTCAGTGCAGCTACAGTTGATTCTTTGTTGTTTTCCAGTTGGGCCAGCAAAAGATTCTTTTGTTCGCCCACATTGTATGGGCGATATTTCATTTTCTTCTTGCTCGAAGGAAGTGTCAATTCATATGTTGGTGCTGTGTTAATCGATGATAAAGACATTATTAAACCTCATGTTAAAATTTATTAAACGGAGCAATGAATTTGCCCAAGTCCTGATATACACCCAAGCTTCTGATTTTGTCGGTGATCTTTGATCCCGCGTAATCGGTTCCCCACTGAACAATGTCCTCTACTTTATTAAAAGGTAGTTGGTATTCATTGAAAATTCCGCCCAAGAATGTATTCCAGAAGTAATCATCTCGAACGCCTTGTACGTCAACTGGAGTCCAATACCAATAAGCGAAGTTCACGTCTAGCGAATGTGGTTGGGTGGTATCGGCAGAAAGCTGTAAGTCGTTAATGATTTTAGGGAATGCGCCGACCAGCACAACAGAGTAAACGTCGTTCCCTTGATGATCAAGTTGGGTTATCTTGATTTCCGTTGCATATTCGTCGAAGTATGACAAGTGAAAGTTTTTAAGAGATTGAATCTTCTCAACCCACAAATCAAAAAATCTTTTGATATTCATGTTACGGTCAACATAAAACAAAATTGGAGTGCTTTCCGAACCCGATCTTTCGTATGCGTATTGTCTGGCTGGACCGTAAGTTTTGATCTGTCCTGTGTTCAACATTACTTTTGGCATGGTAGCCATAGTGCAATAAAGAGAAAGGTCTTCTGTTGTTGCGTGTGTGTCTTCTGCCAACAAGATAGGCGGAATTGTGAAGTCTACTCTGTATTTTGATTGCAGAGCAATTCCATCTCTACCAACTTTGTCCATGAATTTTCTTAGTGACATTTGAAACCTTCTAAATTTTCTAACAGCATTTCTTCTGAGGCTGCGCCCTTGGTTAGATTTATTGCGCCCTTTTCGGTTAAAATTACAAAGTCCATACTATTTTTCTTACAGAATTCAATCGCAGCTTTCCACTTGCTCATATTTACGTGATAGGTCAGGACTTCGTTTATGTAATACTTTGACTTTTTCTTCGGCGGAACAGGAGGTTGAGTTTGTTTGTGAGGCTTTACTTCGACGAGTGCTCTACGAGTTTCACCTTTCCTGTCTTCGTATTCTAATATGAAGTCTACGAAATACCTATGAACTTTATTGTCAACGACAGATACATACGGAATAACAACGCCTTCCATGTTGAACTTTTTTACTGCGGGGTTGTTATCGATCCAACGGCAAAATGATAGCTCCCAAGAAGACCTGTATACGATGTTGTTTACATCTCCGACGTACTTTTCTGGGTGTTTGGGTTTATATTTTCCCTTGTGAAATTTTGCCATTGCGTCATAAGTAGTAGTTAGTCATCACCTATTTAGACACGGAAATTAAAATGCTAGACAAAATCTTTGGAAATTCAGCCCCATCCTACTCTACAGGATCGTTCTTGCCGCAAGACTCAGAAAACGGATACGGTCAAGTTTCTGCCGGGAGCGGATACGACTTTAAGAGTTATCAATACCCAACAAACTTGGGAGAAAAGGCCGATCCTCACTACATGGTAATTTATATAAATGTGGATTCGCAGTCAAAGTATGCGGGAAGGACAGGAGACTTGGGCAACGTTGTGGCGACTGAACAAAATAGAATCAGCACCAGCATCGGGGACTCTATAATCGGAAAGGCCGGACAAAAAGTTTTCGATTACTTGGAAGACATATTCGATGTGGACCTCGACAACCCTTCAGGTGTAACCTCAAACAAAATTATTGATCAAGCAATTGGGGCGACATCTGGAACCTTCACCAAAACAATGAAGCGCATTAACAGGGCAATCATTCTGCCTGTTCCAGCAAACTTGGGAGCAGACTATGGAATTTCGTGGGAAGGCGAAAACCTTGGGGTAGGAGCAGACCTTTTCGATTCTATGTCTAAGACCCAGTCCCAAGAAGCGATGAACGAGCTTGGCAAAGTCGCAGGAACGATTCTAGCCAGAACTGGCGCAAGGGTTGGTGCGGCAGTAATAAACAATCCACTAACTCAAAGAGTATTTGGAGACAAGCTAGCGGATGGAAAGGCGCTTGCAGACAAGCTAACAAGAACAGCAATCAACCCAAGAAAAGAGCAACTATTCAAGAACGTCGGCTTTAGAAAGTTTAATTTCTCTTGGACTTTAGTTCCAAAGAACGACTTCGAATCTTTGGTGATTACCAACATCATACAAGAGTTGAAGTTTCACATGCACCCAGAGCTAAGCACAGGTGGGTTCTTCTATGTGTATCCTTCTGAGTTCGACATTAAGTTTTATTTCCGGGGAGTAGAGAATACTTTCCTGAATAAAATTTCAACCTGTGTCTTGACAGACTTGAAAATTTCCTATACACCAAACAACGAGTTTGTGACTTATAAAGACGGTGCACCAGAATCTATCAAACTAGACTTGTCATTCACAGAGCTAGAGCTACTAACCAAAGAAAGAATCATGAAGGGATATTGATATGTACTTCGAATCGATGCCGCTTATCTACTACAAACTAACCGAAGAAATTCCAGAGCAGATTGTAAAGGACGTTACTGTTAGAACCAAGGTGGCTTCCTTTATAAAGGACTCTGTGTTTCTATACGAAAACTATATTGTTAGGGACGGAGAGCGCCCAGAACATGTTGCAGCTAGAGTTTACAACAAGCCAACTTTGCATTGGATAATTTTGTTGGTCAACGAAATCATTGACCCCTATACAGATTGGCCCATGTCGGACATGGACTTGTTGGCATATATTGAGTCTTTTGTCGATCCGATAGCTATTCACCACTATGAGGACCGCGACGGCAATTGGGTTAATGGAACCGAGTCTCAATTAAATGTATACCCAATCACAAACCTCGAATACTATTCTACGCAGAATGACAAAAGACGATTGATCAAAATCGTCAAGCCAGAATTGACTCAATTTTTTGTGGACGAATACAATAGGCTAGTTAAACAATGAAGGCGAGCGACACAGGAATCAAATATGCTGGCGAGGTAGAGGTTGTAGCGATTGAGGTTTTCTCTCACAAGAGAGAAAGAATTGACATTGCCCCACAAATGATTGAATTGTCAATCTACGAAGACATTTTCACGAACACAGTTCATGGGACAATATCGATATCCGACTCTTTCGATCTGATCCACAACTTCCCTTTTATCGGCGAAGAGTTGATTAACATAAAGCTGAAGACTCCGACAATGGGGGAAGTAGGCACTGTTGATTATTTTGGGTATGTGTACAAAATTTCCGATAGACACTACACCACAGAAAGAGGACAAGTTTACTTGATTCATTTCTGTTCATTCGAGCAAATTGTTGACATGAATAAAAAGGTGTCAAAGTCTTTCAAGGGTAACATTTCTGATTTAGTAGAAGAGATATTCAAATCAGAAGAATTTTTAGCGTCGAACAAGGACTTGGTTTTAGAGAGGACTGCGAACAGCATTGTCTTTGCGTCACCATTTTGGAATCCTCTCAAGACAATTAACTGGCTTTCGGTACGGGCACTGAAAAAGGAAAACGATTCCCCAACATTTGTATTCTACGAGACTTTGAATAACAAGTTTAATTTTGTTTCTCTGGATTCTATGTACGCCCAAAAGCCAAAAGAAGGAATTCATTATAGATACGACAACTACGTCAGGATGCCAACAGAAAACGGCAGTACCAGAAATTTAGAATTGGACTATGGCGTAATTAGAGATTTGTATGTGGAAGAAGTTTTCGACTACGCAAATCGCAGCGAGAGCGGCATGTATGCAAGCAGACTCATAAATACAAATCTCCTATCGAAAACCATCAAAACCACAACTCATGATTATCTAGAAAGCTTTTCAAAAACAAACCATCTAGGAGGCTTTCCGGTTGCTTCTCCAAATCTGATAAGACGCAGAAGCTCGGCGATATTCTCTGTTACCAACAACGAGTTTGTGTATGATGGACAAAGAGACTTTAAGGTTGACCAATGGCTAACACAAAGAAAGTCTCTAATGGGACAGGCTTATTCTGTTCACAAGGCAGACATTGTTGTTTCTGGAAGATTTGATTTGCATGCAGGAGACTGTGTGACTATGGAGTTGGCGCAGAAGCATGCGGTAAATCGGGGTGACGGAAGAGAAGAGATTGTCAATAACTACTTCTCTGGAAAGTTTTTGGTTGGGGCTATCCATCACAGAATAGAAGGGAGCACACACAATATGATCATGCAGTGCTTTACGGAATCACTATCAAAAGGTTTAGAATAAATGACAGAGCAAGTTTTTTATACTGGAGTCGTTGAAGACATCATGGACCCCCTTAAGTTGGGAAGATGTCGTGTTCGAGTCATAGGTGTGCACACCGAAAACAAACAAATGTTGCCTACAAAGGATTTGCCTTGGGCAACTCCAATCATGCCTGTAACCAGCGCATCTATGAACGGAATTGGTAGCTCCCCGACAGGGCTTGTTAGCGGCTCTTGGGTTATCGTATTCTTCACAGACCCTGAGTCTAAGCAACAACCAATGTTGTTTGGTTCCATCATTGGCATTCCAGCTAATGTTCTGAACACGTTTGACAGCGAAGAAAACTCAGTAAAGATTTCCAGCACATTCAATGACGCTTCAATTTTTCCTCAAGAGTACATTGCAGACGAACTTAAATCTTCGGACCCGATAGAGGAACTGATCAATAATCTTGAGGCGTCTGGCGTCGGAGAATTGTCTAACGGAAACGTCGGAGAAAAGGAAAACTTTTCTCCGATCCCTTCAAGCAATTCAACTCCCGTATTGACCAACCCCGTAAAGTGGACTTTGGGGCAGACATCAGAAGAGTTTGAGAGTGGAGGCAAAGGACCGGGAACAATCAACGACTACAATGGAGCAGCCAGTTGGGATTTAGGAGGTGCTTCCTATGGGACATACCAGTTCGCCTCTTTCTTGCCTTCACAGGTGCCTCTAACTGCGTCTAAGAACGCAGGGAAGTACAGGGAGAAGACCAAGCCATCCCCAGTAGAAGAGTTCATTGCTCAGTCGAAGTACAAAGAACTTTTTGATGGTATGACCCCTGCGACCAAAGAGTTTGATGAGAGATGGAAGTTAATTGGTCAATACTACACAGAAGACTTCAAATCTGAACAGCAACAATTTGTCAAGAAAAAGTATTACGACCCAGTAATCTCTATTCTAAAATCTAAAGGACTGAACTTCGAAGACAATGGCCCTGCTGTTCAAGACGCCATATGGAGCACATCTGTACAGTTCTGGCACACAAGAACTGTGAAGTTGATTGTTGATGCTATTGGAAAAAGAACCCGAGTCTCAGACTCCGAGTTTGTTAATATGGTGTATAACCTGAAAGCTTCCAGATTCCCTAGCGAGGCCAGCAGAGTTAGCAAAGAGAAGCAAAAGTTAATTTCTCTCATTAGTTCTGGAGCCACAAAGGACGGGTTGCTTGCGTCTAATTCAGTGGCAAAAGGAACAACGGGCGAAGCAACAATCGCATATGTTCCTAACGTTCGTGAGGATAGTGCGCAAGACTTTGAATTTCAAGAAGAGAACTTGTCTGAAATAGCAAGGGCTAACTACCTTGGCTTCACCGATCCCGCAGGAAAGTACCCACTAGTAAGTCACCTAAACGAACCAGACACTAATAGGCTCGCAAGAAATGACAAGATCAACCAAACAATTGTTGACAAAAAGAAAAGAGATTTGACTAGTGGGGTTGTGATTGCCAACAATGGGGGAACTTGGAATCAGCCAGAAGTTCCCTATGCTTCCAAGTATCCATACAACCATGTCAGTCAATCTGAAGCTGGACATGTAATAGAAGTTGACGACACTCCCGGATCAGAAAGAATCCACGTTTATCATAGAGCAGGAACCTTTGTTGAAATAGACAACAATGGCACTATGGTTAGAAAAATTGTGGGGGACGGTTATGAAATTATCGAAAGAAATGGGAATGTTTTTGTTGGTGGCAATTGTAACCTAACTGTAAATGGATCAGTAAACATTTACTCTTACGGAAACACAAACATTGAGACTACTGGAGATACTACAGTTATTGGGTACAACGACATTTCTGTGAAAGCCTCTGGAAATATCGACATGTCGGCGAAAGAAACTTTGACGTTGAAGGCAAACAAAATTGTTTTTGACTCTGATACTTCAATTGATCTTTTGGCTAAAACAGATATTGTGGCTACGGCTGAGCTAGACATCAACGTTACATCTACAAACTACAACAATAAAACCTTGGCAGATCACCGAGTGTCTGCAAACGGAGAGGCTTGGTTAAGGGCAGGTGGAGATATTTCCTTTAAGGCTGCTAACATCTTGGGTGACGCCGAAAACGTTAGCATGCAAAACAAAGAATCCAAAGCAGAAGATTTTGTTTCTATTGTTTCTTTGGGTGCTGATTTTGGAGTTACAGAAGAATCAAGAAGGGACATAAACTTGTCTACTCTAGAAGCTCTTCGCCCTAACACACGAATCGAAGCAAGTGCTTACCACTTCGAAACAGAAGAAGAGACTGAAAATTCTGAAGAGTACAATAGTTATGTTAACAACATGGTTTCTTCTGGAAGTGCGACAATTGAACAGCTAAATGCATCCCCAGTAGAAATTGAGAGAGACACCTCTAACAATCTTGTTTCTAAGAGTTTGATTCCTGTTGACTTTGAAACCATCAACAGCGTGGAAAACTACCCCGACAATATGAGGCTTTCTCCAAACTTTACTTTGGGGCAGGTTTCTAGTAAGACTGCGGTAACTAAGAATTCAGTCCGCGATCAATACGGAATATCCGCAGCAGAGGCTGTAGCCAATCTTCAGAACATTTGTTTGAACGTCCTTGAGCCGATATTCAGGAAGTATCCGAACATGATCGTCACTTCAGGCTTCAGACACAAAAATAGCGGAGCTAAGATTTCAGATCACGTTTTGGGTCAGGCTGTTGATTTGCAATTTGTCGGAGCAACTAAGTCTGATTATTTCCAAATAGCCAAGGACATCAAAGAAATGGTTGGCTTTAAGCAATTGCTATTGGAGTACAAGAACTTTGGAACTACGAATCCATGGATTCATGTATCTCTGTCCAGAACTCCAAGTCAAAACAAGAATCAAGTGATGACCTTTTTCAACCACAAAAAGCATTCTGACGGTTTAACCAAGTTGGCATAAATAGTCAGATTAAGAGGAAACTTCAAAGCATGTCATACATTGTAAACAAACAGGTAAAGAGGTTCAAGGATTTGAACCTCTCGTTCACAAAACACCCAATAACTGACGACGTTACTGTAAAGTCGGATGAAGAGGCTGTCAAGTTCGCTATAAAAAACCTTCTGTTGACAAGAAACTTTGAAGTTCCTTTTCATCCAGAAATCGGCTCTTCTCTGTCTAGCCAACTGTTCGAAAACTACAATAACGCGATGAAGAACATTGTGGCGCAAGAAGTATCCAACGTCATCCTGAACTACGAACCTAGAGCGGAGATTAGGGATGTTTTATTCGAGGCAAGCCCCTCAAGGAATCAGATTACAATTGCAGTCGTGTTTAAGATGGTTAACGTATCTGAGCCAATCACATTAAGTTTTCTACTAGAAAGAACAAGATAAAATATGGCAAGCAAAAAACTAAACATCACAGAATTGGACTTTGATCGGATCAAAGATAATCTGAAAGAGTATCTGAAATCTCAAGATCAATTTACAGACTACAATTTTGAAGGGTCTGCTCTTACGGTTCTTCTAAACGTGTTGGCGTATAACACGCACTACAATGCCTACTATGCCAATATGATCATGAATGAGTCGTTCTTGGATTCTGCAATCAAAAGGTCTTCGGTTGTATCCAGAGCGAAAACCTTGGGCTACACACCAAGGTCAGCCAGATCGGCCACAGCAATCGTTGACATTGTTGTGGTTCCGACTGACTCCCCAGAGTACATTACACTCCAGAAAGGGACTCGACTTCTAACGAACAACGAAGGTCAACAATATGCTTTCTATGTAATGTCTTCAACACAAACCTCTTTGAAAGACGGTCAATACAAATTTACAGACGTTGTGTTAAAAGAAGGTGCAACTTTAAGTTACAACTATACTGTTGACACTTCGGTTAATCCGAATCTGATTTTTGAGATTCCTTCAGAAGATGTTGACACTTCTTTGTTGACCGTGAGAGTTCAGACTTCTCTGACAGATAACACCACCGAGAACTATGAGATTGCGGATGGACTGGCAAACGTCAATGGCGAATCCAAAGTCTATTGGGTTCAAGAAAACTACCGTGGTCGATATGAAATTTACTTTGGGGATGGATTTCTTGGAAAAAGTTTGGAAGACGGAAACATTGTTCACATTGAATACATAAAGCCAAGTCTGGGTGCGCCAAACGGAGCAAAGTTCTTTTCTATTGGTTCTGTTGACGGATACAACAACGTAACAGTTATCGCCAAATCGGCTGCTGTTGGGGGTTCGGCGAAAGAGGGAGTCGATTCCGTAAAGTTCTATGCGCCCAAAGCCTATGCAGCCCAAGAACGGCTTGTGACTGCCAGTGACTACGAAGTTTACATTCACAAAAACTTCCCAGAAATTTCTAGTGTAGTGGTCTGGGGTGGAGAAGATAATTCACCTCCCGTATATGGAAAGGTTTTTATTTGTGGTAGACCTTCGACTGGAGAGTTTTTGTCCGACTCAATAAAGGATTTGATTCTAGCGGACCTGAAGAAAAAGAGAGTTATGTCTATCACTCCAGAATTTGTTGACCCGATATACACCTATGTTGGAGTTGATATTTCTGTCAGAGCCAACAGAACTGATATGACAAGAACCGAAGAGCAACTGAAGTCAATTGTTGTAAACGGCGTAACACAATACTTCGAAGGGTTGGAAAGCTTTGGTACAAATCTGATTATGTCTAGACTGACGAGAGCAATTGATAATTTGGATAGCTCCATTGTCGGGTCTTCGGTGAAATTGAGATTGATGAAAACTCACGCTCCGCTGTTAGGTGTGTTTAGTCAAGTTGACACCACGCTCAGTCAAAAGATTCAGAAGGGTTCTTTCTATTCAACCGCTTTCAATGTAAACGTTGCAAACAAGATTTATCTTGGATACTTCATTGAAGATGGTAATGGTAAGATCAATCTTGTAAACTATCAGACTAAGGAAACTTTGATCCCTGCCATTGGCACTTTGGATTATGATTCTGGTAAGTTGAAAATCAGTGCTTTTCTGTATGACTCTATCCCATACAATAATAACTTGATTTACTTCTACTACAATTCAACAAACATCGACGTAACAACTGTCAGAAATCAGATCATCCTTTTGGATAAGAGTTCTGCGCTTTTTGCTATAAACAGGAAGCAAGGTATTTCTGAGGTAAAATTAGAGTTAACAGATGACTAACAAGAAAATTTCAACTGTAGTAGCATCTCAGATTCCAAACCACATCAGAGAAGACTATCCAATTTTCGTGCAGTTCTTAAAGAATTATTACGAATTCATGGAGCAAGGTTCTGGTGCAGTTGGCTCTTTGTCGAAGCTTCTATACAACACCGACATTGACGATATGGACCCCGAGTTCTTGCTCAAACTCAAGCAAGAACTCGCTTTACCATTGAGCATCGCAATGAAGGATTCTAAAGTTTTTGCTTCTAATCTAAAGTCTCTCTATGCGGCAAAGGGAACCGAAGAAGCATTCAGAATTTTGTTTAGAATGCTCTTCAACGAAGAGATTATTATCTCTTACCCAAGAGAACAAATTCTTCGGGCGTCAGATGGTCGTTGGGTGCAAGAAAGCTTCATCACAATGAACACTGTCAGCGGATCATTGCCTCTAGATAATGTTGACTTCAAATTAGCTGTCACACACGAAGACAACACAACAGATGCATTCCCAACAAGGATTGAAAGAACTTCGGCATCAACTTATAGAGCTTACTTCAACTTCACATACAGAGTTGACATCTACACTGGTGACAAAGTTGAAGCAATTGACAACAACGGAAACGTAATCTTTACTGGCACTGTGAGAAATTCTCCTGCGAAAGTAAAAGTAATTGCAGAAGGAAAGTATTGGCAAATTGGTAAAGTAGTTACCATCGAGGCAAATGGCAAAAATAGTGTTGCCAGAGTCACTAGGGTTGGAGACAACGGAGAGCTAAAAGCACTCGAAGTTTTGGAGTATGGGTATCAACACCTGCCCGGAACCATATACTATGTTTCTCCATTCAGGAAGCCACCTCAAAGTAGCGTGGTCACAATCGATTCTGTTATTACTTCTGTATCTCCGCTGACATATTCTCACAACATTGAGATTCTGGACATCATCGATTCGGTAACTGAAAGTATAAGAGGATTTGCAAACGACGCGGGAACAGCGGATTCTTACTTTTTGGAGAATTATATTTCTGAGGATTACACAGGAAAGGTAGTAATTGAGTACGATGATGTTATAGTCACATTCCCGCAAATTGTTCAAGAAGTTTCATATTCAACTTGGCTAGAGTCTAGAACTTCCTTGGAGTTTGAGTTCCAACCGAAAACCTCGCTTGTTGGTTATTGGGAGGGAGACAGAGGCAAGCTATCTAACCCATTCATAAGACTGCAAGACAATTACTTCTATCAAGTGTTTTCTTATTTGATAGACACTTCTTCAGATATGAACCAGATGGGGCCAATCGAAGAGCTAATCGGGCCAGCAGGACTAAAGCCCTTCTTCAATTCTAACAAACAAACAATTGCGGACTTTACCGGAGACATATCAATATCCAGAACAATTTCAAACGAGAGACTTTTCTTGTTTGATGTCATTAACGTCGAAGAGCAAATTGCAAATAACCCAACACTATACAAAGAAGATTCAATTGAATCTTTCAGCGACTCACTCTACAAGATAAACTCTCTCGCAAAGACAGATGAGATTAACATTAGCGAGTCTTCAAATAGAAGCGTTGGGCTGTACAAATATGATGGCGTTGATTTTGAGGACTCGACAACAAAATCATCTGAAGTTGTTTTGAATGACGTTGTTGGAATCAACGACGACCAATTGGAAAGACAAGTTATATCAGTTCTTTCTGACGCCGTGGTTATTTCGGAAAATGCAGCAAAGTCAACAAGCTTTTATCTAGATGACGGCTTCGAAGTTTATGACATCGTCGGTGAATATGTTGACGAATATTTCGCAGAAAACTATACCAACCCCAACGAGACACACATCCAGATAAGTGTCGAATAAATAGTTAAACTGAATCAATAATTTCAAGGAGCAAAAATGCTAAACGATTCAATCAAAATGACTGGCACACTTTCAATCGTTCTTACCGGACCCGATGGAAATGTAAAACAAAAAATCGACACACATAACCTAGTAGTGTCAACAGGCAAAGAAGTTGTTGCTAGTAGGCTAGGAAACGGCGGTGCTGCCGCAATGTCGCACATGGCAATTGGCACTAGCACTGTAGAACCAATCGCCGCACACACCGCACTGCTAGCAGAAGCTGGTCGAGCCGCGATCACAAACACAACTGTTACCGGCCCTTCAGTTCAATATACAGCAGTATTTGCTCCCGGAGTAGGAACAGGAGCAATCACCGAGGCAGGAATTTTTAACGATGTAACTGCCGGTTCAATGCTATGCCGAACTGTTTTCCCAGTTGTAAACAAATCTGCGTTTGACACAATCACTATTGTTTGGACTGTTACTGCAAACTAATAAATCCAAGGTTAGAGGAATATGACTCAACAATCTATCAGAAATGATTTTCATACGTTTGTCGCCGATTCGTTGGCAAACGATATTCTATACAAGCGAGCAAACTACTATTATTTCTTGGGGAAAGTTGATCCTTGGAGTGCGAGTGATATTCCTCCTACAGACCCAATTCCAACTACTCAAGAGTATGACGATTTGATCAGAGGAGAAATGCTTTATCTAAAACGCATTAACCCTTCTGACGTTTCTCTTGTAACCAAAAGGCACGTCTGGGAAACTGACACTGTCTACGAGCAATGGGACCACAAAAAAGACTTGAAAGAGTCTGCATTCTATTGTGTGAATTCTGAAGAGAATGTCTATAAGTGTCTGCATAATGCACACGGAGCGCCATCGACGCATGAACCTACAGGGCAGTCGTTCTTCCCATTTAAAACTTCAGATGGGTACATTTGGAAGTACATGTACAACATTCCACCGTTCAAACGAAATAAGTTTGCGAGTGTGGAGTTCATGCCGGTTCAAAGAGCTTTGTCCGACAGCTTCTACAATCAGGGAGCAATTGACGAAGTATCTATTTTGGAATCAGGTGAAGGATATGCCGACGTTCAGCTAACAGTAATTCAACTGACAGGGTCTACTACAGGTAGCGGAGCAACAGGAACTATCGTTGTAGGGCCGCTAGGAGAGATTCTGAGCGTCACAATCGCTGATGGCGGCTCTGGGTATACGAAAGGGGTAAAGATTGATCTGTGGACTTCTACAGGCTCTGGCGCTGTTCTTGTTCCTGTCATCGTCGCTGGAGAAATTACTGAGGTGACAGTCGAAGAGGCTGGAATTGGATATCTTCCAACCGATACAATACAATTCAGAGTCGGGGGCGGAATTTTAGTTCCACACGTTTCTAGAGTGGACGGTAGCATATCTGGAGTCACAATTGTCGATGAAGGTGCTGGATACGTTTCAGACCCTACAATTACAGTTATCGACGCAGAGAGCGTCAACGTAGGAACGGGAAAGTACGGAAACCCTACCGCAATTCTAAAAGCTATTGAGCACGAAGGAAGGATTGTGGAGGTCACGATTGAAGACCCCGGAATCAATTATCGCACAGATACTAGCACACAGTTGGTGGTCCAAGGCGACGGGGAAGGCGCAGCATTCTCTCCAGTAATCTATGATGGGAGAATTGTTGCTGTTGTTGTCGAAAACAGGGGCATAAACTATACCTACGCAACAATTAACGTAGTCGGCACAGGCGTCGGGGCGAACCTATTGGCTAGCGTTAGTCAGTCAGACTTCAACTCCAACCAATCAATTGTAGAACAGACCGCAACAGAAGGGGCTATCTATTCAATTGTTGTTACTGAGCCGGGAGAAAACTATTCCTTGTTTAACACAACCGTGACTGTTGAAGGAAACGGAACAGGATGCACAGCAGTCCCTGTTATTGTTGACGGAAGAATTCAAGCAATTAACGTTACTAACTTTGGTGTGGGATACAACTACACCAGAATCGTCATTGAAGACCCAAGCAGGCCAAACTATCTTGGGTACAAAGACGCTGAAGCATACGCTGTATTGTCTCCACAAGGGGGCCACGGATCGAATGCTCCTAAAGAACTGTACGCAAATACCGTTGCCATTAACACAACGCTTGTTAGAGATACCGACTTGAATATGATTCAACAGGACTTCAGAAATTTCGGAGTTCTTAGAAACCCATTCTCTTTTAATTCTAACCGGTTCTTCTCTGGTGAAACAAACTTTCTCACTTACAAGTTCAGGTTCAACACCACAGATGATTTGGTCGTTGACGAAACATTGACTAATGGCATAAATAAATACAAAGTTGTAGCGTTCGACGACATAACTAAAGTAGTAATGATGCAACAAATTGGCGAATCTTATGATCTTCCAACCGGAAAGTTTTTGACAGAAAATCTCGACGGAAGAGAATATCAAATCATTTCGCTAGACTCTATCCCAAGCGTGAATAAGTTTTCTGGAGAACTCTTGTATGTATCATATGAGATTCCGTTTACATTCACTGAAGGTCAGATCGTAACAATCAAAACTTTCATAAGACTATAAAGATGGCAATTAATCTAAATTCCGATCCTTACTTCGACGACTTCGATGGTACTAAGAATTTTCACCAGATTCTTTTCAAGCCCGGTGTTGCCGTTCAAGCCAGAGAGCTAACACAGATTCAATCCATTCTTCGCGACCAAATCGCGAAGTTTGGTAATCACATTTTCAAGCATGGTTCGGTAGTAATTCCGGGTAATAGCTATGCTGACTTGGCAGTGCCTTTTGTTAAGGTAGAGTCTACCTATGGCGGAACAGGACTAAACCTTTCCTTGTACGAAGGCAAAGTATTTGTCGGAGCGACTTCTGGGGTAGAAGCCTATATCAAGAAGACCGTAGGAGAAGAAGGCGCAGACCCAGTTACTTTCTATTTGGCGTACACCAAAGGATCGGGAGAAAACATTAAGTTTTCTGACGGCGAGGAAATCTATGCAAAAGAAAACTTTGCTATTAGAGCTACAGTAAAGCCTTCAGCATCCACTGGTGCAGGGTCGATGGCCTTTGTAAATGCGGGGGTTTATTATGTCAACGGAACATTTGTATACACTCCTGCGCAGTCGGTTGTAATTTCCAAGTATGACTCTCTGCCTTCTTGCTCTGTTCTATTCAGAATTGTAGAAGAAGTTATCGACGCAGATCAAGACCAGACTTTGCTTGACCCTGCGCAGGGTTCTTACAACTACGCCGCTCCCGGTGCAGATAGAGTTCAAATTACTCTGGTTCTAACAACCCTTGGCTTGAATCAACCCATTAATGCAGACTTTGTAGAGTTGATGCGATACAACCAAGGAAACTTGGAAGAGCATGCAAGAAATCCAAAGTATTCTGAATTAGAAAAATCTCTTGCTCGCAGAACATTTGATGAGTCTGGAAACTATGTCGTGCAGGGAATTTCTCCTTCTGTCAGAGAACACCTAAAGCTCGGCACGAATGGAGGTCTTTATGAAGACGGAGACATTAATAAGTTTGTGCTCGAAGTTTCTCCGGGAAAGGCATATGTCGAAGGATTCGAGGTAGAAAAGTTTTCTAGAACACGCATCGAACTAGACAAGGCCAGAACTCCAGAACACATTAAGTCAGATGAATTTTCGATTAGACCGAGCTTCGGCCAATACATTCTTGTCTCGAATCTTCGCGGCGGATTGGGAGTTTCTTCGCACGAACAAGTAACCCTATGGAACGACAGTAACGCAGCCAACGGAAGTGCGACCCAATTAGGTTCGGCTAAAGTTTTGGCTATCGATTATTTTGCGGGAGATGTAAACGTAACTGACGCTGTCATCTACAAAGTATGGGTTACAGATTTGGTTTTGAATTCTGGGACAACCATTGAAAGCGTCGGCGGAATTAGATTCTCTGGATCAGGATATGGCTACTTGGTGCACGAATTCTTCACACCGCTTTCTTCTGGTGCATACACAGCAGGGGAAGTCGTTTCTCATTCTTCTGGTAGGACCGCAGTTGTAAAGTATTGGAATCCTTCAGAGTCTAAAGTTTATTTGTATAGAGCAGACACGGCAAACGAAATTCCTAAGATTGGTGATTTGATTGTAGGGGCAACTTCTACTGCGTCTTCTGTTTTGGAGTCTAGATACTCGGTATTTGTTCAAGGAACCAGTGCGGCTATTTTCGAACTTCCCAAGCAAAGCGCGTATTCGCTGAAGACTGTTGGTGGAGTATACAACCTCACATACACTTCGCAAAAAGAATTGAAGATTGTGACTGATGGTAGCGGCGACGGCTCGGTTACTATTGCTACAGGAACGATCATGCCAATCGAAGTGGGGTCTTTCAGTGCGGTATATAGTGGCGGCAACGTTTCCAATACAAAGTTTTCTCTTAACGTAACAGGAAATACTTTGACCCTAGATTCTGGTCCGACGAACACTACAGTCACAGTCTATTGCAACGTGATGAAGACTGATGTTTCACCCAAAACCAAAACAAAAACTTTGCATAATCAGGTAGTGTCATCGCCGACAGCAGAGATTGTTTTGGACAAGGCAGACATTGTAGAGTTGGTTTCTGTAATTGACGGTGTGGGTGACGTTACCGCGAACTATAACGTTTGGGACGGACAGACCGATTATGAATACAAAAAGGGCAAACTGTTCCTAAAACAAGGACGCCCCGCGCCTTCTGGTTCAATAACTGTTAGCTACTACTACTTCGAACACAGCACTTCTGGAGACTTTTTCTGCATTGACTCTTATAGCGGAGAGCCTGATTATCTAGACACTGCCTACGTCTATAACTCTAGCACTTCTGGAAATACATACAATCTAATTTCCTGTTTGGACTTTAGATCAACTGTGGGTGCGGATGATACAATGGGTGGGGCTGGCGCAAAGCGCAATGACTTGATTGTGCCCGACACAGCATTCGTTTCGAATCTTAGATATTTCGTTCCTAGAATTGACACTCTAGCAATCGACGTTTCAGGGAGACTTAATGTAATCACCGGAATTCCAGACGAGAACCCTGTTGCATCTGCGGTTCCAGCGGGACAGTTTGCTCTAAACTCTATAGAAGTTCCTGCATATACAGCTAATGTGTACGACATATTTCTGACTCGACTAGGGGCAGAAAGATATCGGATGCAAGACATCAAAGGAATAACAAATAGAATTGACAGACTCGAAGAGTTTGCAACTCTAACTGCCGAAGAAGCAAGAATTTCCAACTACGAAATCATCGACGCAGAGACTGGTCTGAATAGATTCAAAACCGGATTCTTGGTGGAGACTTTCACACAACCACTCACAATCGCAAGAACGACTTCAAATGAATTCACCACGACTTTCATCGAAGAAAGCCTTCACGCAGGAAAAGAAAAGCTTGTGTGTGCTTTGGAGTTGGACGAGTCGAATTCTAGTGGGTATGTAAAAAAGGGAGATTACATCATGCTCCCTTACACAGATGTTGTTTTTGCACAGCAGCCCTTGAGTTCAAGAGTTACAAACCTTAATCCATTTGTGGCAATTAGTTGGAACGGAATCATGGATGTGGTGCCGCCAGTTGATAGGTGGGTAGAGATAGTTGAACTACCTGATGTCTTTGAAACTAGAACTGAATATGTGGATATCCCAATCAGAACCCCAGTTCCTTCTGCTGGCGGCGATATTGTTGCTGGACCTTGGGAGCCTTCTGTGTGTCCCAAACCTGCTTCTGATATTGTTGCTGGACCTCAAGAGCCTACTGGATCAGGTTCAGTTAATTTGAAGTCTACTTTACCGGGTCTAATCCTGCTTGGATATTTCTAAGCAGGATTTTCCCGCAAACACATAAATAGGTAAATACCTATTAACATCAAGGATTCAAAATGGCAATTGTAGCGGGACCATTCGAAGGACCAGTAAACAACAATAGCAACCTGCCTTCATCTTCTACTAACAACGCTAACGTAAATCGGAGAGTTGTTAGTAAGCGACAACTGAACAGACAAGAGGCTATTCAGTTTATTCGCTCGCAGGTTATCACTCTAACCCTGATCGAAGCAAGACCTAACACTAAGATGTTTGTGTTCTTTGGCGACCAGAACGTTACCCAATATTGCAGACCGCAGGGTGGGGCAGTCGGCGACGATCTAGTCACTGACAACATCGGACAGATTGTAATAGAGTTCGTCGTTGGACAGGACCAATTCAACGTAGGGACATACAAGATAACTGTGACTGATAGTGCAGACATCAACGCACTAAATCAACTCGGCTCTACTTTTGGTTCTGCGAGTGCAACTTTTCTGTCTGAAGGAAGAATTGACTTCTTCCAAACAACAAAGACAACAATCATAACAGTTGAAAGACCTGTTCCTGTTCAGGCTGACCCACTGGCACAATCGTTCTTCACATACGGAGTCCGTGGAGGGATGTTCCTTTCTGCGATAGATGTTTTCTTTGCCAGCAAAGACCCAACTCTCCCAGTTAGAATGGAAATTCGCCCTATGGTGAATGGATATCCAGCAAAGTTTGATGTTGACAGTGCCAACTTTGTTAGTGTTCTGGCGGCGGCAGACGTTAATGTGAGTCAGAATGCTTCTGTCCCGACAAAGTTTACATTCAATCCCCCAATCTATTTAGAAGAGGATTCAGACTTTTGCTTTGTTCTAAGAACCAACAGCAACAACTACCAAGTATATACCTCTAGGCTTGGCGAAAACTCGATTGAAGACGGTCGAAAGATTTACGATCAACCCTATGTTGGTTCAGTTTTCAAATCAGAAAACAACATCACTTGGACTGCTGAGCAATTTGAAGACATCAAGTTTACGATTTACAAGGCAGAGTTCAATACTGCCACCAACAGCACTGTAAGATTTAATGCGAAGGTTCCACAAGTTGCTGCATATGGATATCAGTTTAGCACAGTCAGTGGAAGTAACGTTGTAACTTATAAGCACCCACAAGATCACGGACTTTTTGTAGATTCGAAGTTCAATGTTGTAACAAGAACAGATGCTGTTTACAACGGAATTCCTAGCTCCGAGTTCAATAAGACTCATACTGTCACAGAGGTGCTAGACTCGAAAACTTTAAGATTCGCGGTTGTATCTCAAGCAACAAAGACGGGAAAAATCGATGATGCGAACTTGCTAAACTACATCGGAGTGGAGCAAGCTGGAGGCGGTTATCTCGCAACAGACACAGTTACAATCACAGGAGGTGGAGGTACTGGTGCTGCGGCTTCTTTAATCCTCAACAATGGAAATGTATCTGCGGTAGAGATTACGAACCCCGGTTCAGGATACACCAGCAATCCAATTGTTAGCATTAATACGTCAACAGGTGTTGGGGCAGTGTTGTATTCCTCAGTTATCCCAACATTTTCTGTTGGTGTGAATAAGCCATATACAGCATTCATGCCTACCATTGACTCTGAAGTGTTTGGCGACAGCAGGTTAAATTCCACGCTATATACCACACTCGGAAACTTCGATGGTGGTAATCTAGTTCCATATACTGGCGGACAAAGTTTGGAATTCAAAGGATTCGGAAAGTATTTTGATCTTAAGCAAAACTCTTTGATTGCTAGTTCACAAAATGAAACTAGCTTTATGTCGGGAAATTCTTCTGCTACCGTAGAGTACAGACTTAACTCGACAAACCCAAATGTGAGTCCTGTAATTAATTTGAAGACTGTACCTCAATTGCATGTATTCAACACTCTGATTAACAGTCAAAGTGGAGAAGACTTGGACGCAACAAACTCTACTGGTTCTTTGGATAGTGTTGTTATTACTGCTGCGGGGTCTGGATACACCGTAACCCCAATCGTGACAATTTCTGCACCAGATATGTCGAACGGTGTTCAGGCCACAGCCACTGCTGTTTTGACTGGCGGATATATTTCTGCCATTAACGTGACTGCTGCGGGGTCTGGATACACCAAGAAGCCGATCATCACAATTACCCGAGGGTCAGGCGACACCACAGGAATTGGGGCCGCTGCGCAGGCTGTATTGACTCCGTTCAACACAGAGCTACTTGCCACTGGTGGGAACGCTAAGTCAAAGTACATTACCAAGCCGACCAAGTTGGAGATTGTTTCTAATGGAGTGAGAATCTTTTCTACCATTAGTTCAATTCCCGGAAGCTCTGTTGATTGGTATATCAGAACTTCAAACTCAAGCTCGGGAGTTCAACACGAATTGCTAGAGTGGAAGAAACTTGAATGTAGAGTGGACAGAAACAAATCCTCGTTCATCGGAGAATTCTTGGAATACGAATTCAGATTAGACAACTTGCCAGAATACGACACTTATGATTTAAAGTGCATTCTAACTGCTACCGATCCAACTAGGGCACCAATTGTAAAGTCTTATCGGGTAATTGCTTTGACATGATGAGAGTGAAAGACGAAAACGGAAAAATTGTCGAGGGAGTCTATAAGGATTCTCTCGGCAATATAATCGTTAAGAAAGAAACCGAATACAAGAAGTACAAGCAACAACAAGATGTTATAAATAGGTTGACAGACAAAATCGAAAACTTGTCCGATACTGTTGACCAGCTTGCAAAGCTTGTTATGGTATTAACCAAAGAAAAAGATAAAGAGTAAAAATGGCAAACCTAATTTACAGAACTTCGGATTCGGCGACTATTCCGCCAGCAACGGTAGTTAAAAATTCTCCATTGACAAACTTGGAAGTTGACGGAAACTTTCGCTCAATCAAAGAAGATTTGGCGTCTAAGGCTCCAACAAATAACCCCACATTCACAGGCATCCCAACTGCGCCGACTGCACCTCTAGGGACAGACACTGGGCAGGTGGCAACTACAGCCTTCGTTCAAGATGCTGTTGGGGCTATCGTTGTGCCTGTAACTTCGGTAGCTGGAAAAACAGGGGCGGTGACTTTAACCAAGTCTGATGTTGGACTAGCAAACGTTGACAACACTGCTGACTCGACAAAAAATGTTCTTAGCGCAACAAAGCTGACAACCGCCAGAACAATCGAGCTAACCGGGGATGCGACAGGTTCTGCGTCTTTTGACGGTTCGGCTAATGCTTCACTGACAGTAACAGTCCAAGACAATAGCCACGCACACACAATCGCAAACGTTACTGGATTACAAGCAGCCCTCGATGCCAAACAAGGTGGATATACAACAACCACAACTGCTGTTTCTAAGACTCTGGTAAATCTGGAGAGATGCTTTGTAACTGCTGCCGGAAGAACGATCACTCTTCCTGCAACTCCTTCTGCCGGATGGGAAGTTACTGTAGGAGTTGGAGAGTTCACTGATACTACGGTAGCCAGAAACGGATCAAATATTATGTCAATTGCAGAAAATTTTACGATTGACATAGAAAATTTCACAGTGACGTTCTTGTACGTCAATTCAACTATAGGATGGAAATTAATTTAAACTCGAGAAACTACAAATGGACTATGGAAAATTCTATCTTTTCACCTCGGATAAACTACATATAAATTCCGGTGACGAATACTCATATGAGTACGTCAGACACGAAAAGAGTTATTTTGTGAATACTTGGAATCAACGTGGAATTTTGGTTCTGCCTTCATCCCCAATGCCCGGAATGAAGATAATAGTTTCTGATTATTATGGATCGTGGGCAGCAAACTCACTAACAATACACAGAAACGGAAATAAGATAATGGGGCTAGAAGAAAATATGGAATGTGATGAGCCGTTTGCAATATTTGCAATGACTTTCATTCCGTCAACTGGATTAGATTGGGTAGTACACCAAAACATTAAAACTGTTGCAACAGATGCAATAGACAAAAAAATAAAGGAGTCTTTAACATGAGCATGCTCAGTCAATTTTTAGGCGGGGTAAAAATTAAATCTCAAACATTTGTGGCGAGTGGGACTTGGGTAAAGCCAGCTTCAGTTAGTGCAGTTAATATTCTGCTTGTTGGCGGCGGTGGCGGCGGCTGTGGGGCTGGCGCTGTTGCCGCAGGTTATGGCGGCGGCGGCGGCGGTTACGGTGGTGGTGGCGGTGCCGTCGGTGGCGGTGGCGGTGGCGGTTACGGTGGCGGTGGCGGTGGTGGATTCTATGGTGGAGCAAAAGGCGGCGGCGGCGGCGGGCAAGTTTTGACCGTACCTGTTTCTGTCGCGGCTATAGCTGGAGGAAATCAGGCAGTTGTTATTGGCGGCGGTGGCGCTGGAGGTCCAGCAACCGGGGCAACCTCGGGAGGTGCCGGGGGCGATAGCAAGTTTGGAAATGTAGCTACAGCACAAGGGGGAGGGGGTGGCGGCGGAATAGGCGGCGGAATAGGCGGCGGTGGCCGCATCAGATATGACTCTTATGCATCCCCCGCTGTCTATGGTTCGTATGGTTCATCAGGTGGTGCTACGGGTGGGGACGGAGGATTCGATACCCAACAAAGTGGAAAGGGCTGTGCGGGCTTCGGCGGTGGCGGTGGTAGCGGGACGCCCACCGCCGGTGGCCGTGGTGCTGGCGGATTAGACGGAGGTGCAGGAGCAGCAGCCGGGGGCGCAGGTGTCGCCTCCGTTGGAGCAGGAGGGAGCAACGGAGCAGGCGGCGGTGGCGGTCAGGGCATATGTATTGTTTTTTGGACAGAATAACCGGAGTATAGTAAATGAGATACGCTTTAGTAAAAAACAATGTTGTCCACAATGTAATTGTGGCAGACCCTGACTATGTATCCGAGATTTCCCCCGAATACGACAATGTAGTTCTTCTTGATTATCCAGAAGAAGAAACAGTATCAGGTCCGGGTTGGACCTATAATCCAACCACAGGAGAATTTAGCCCACCTGTGGAACCCGAACCTGAAGTAATCGAAACTTGGAAGATTACTAAACTGGCATTCAAGAATCGTTTTCCCCGTGCAAAGTGGATGGCATCTAAGGCAGCTTCAGCGGTTGACCCCAATATGGACGACTTCTTTGAAACATTCAATCTCGCAACTTACATTGATTTGGAAAGAGAGGACACTCGTGCCGACGTGACGTTCCTGACTGGCGCTTCTATTCCAGAGTCATTCAGGCTAACAACCGAAGAACTTGACGCTATTATTAACACACCGGCAAGACCTGATGAAATTCCTTCTTTCCTATAAGCCATGAAGATAGCATTGTATAAGGGGCCACCTGAAGATGTGGCCCACTCAATCTCTCATTACTCGATTCGTCTCTGGACTTTTAGTAAATATTCCCATGCAGAAATTGTTGTGGATGGCGTTTGCTATTCTTCTTCGAGCAGAGACGGAGGTGTAAGATCAAAGGTAATCGATCTGGAAAGCGGAAGATGGGATGTGTTTGAAATTTCTGACGATCCAGAGCTAAAGAAAAGAGTCCTTGCTTGGTTTGCAAAACACGATGGCGATCCATATGACTACAGAAACATCATCCGGTTTGTGCTTCCGTTCGTCGGCCACAACGACAAACACTGGGTTTGTTTTGAGTCTATTGGCGCTGCACTCGGCATCGACAAACCACATAAACTAGATGCAGACAAATTACTACAAGAGGCACTTAAACTATGAACTTCACAAAGATTGCTGTAATCGCATTTATCGTCATTCTAATCTTGGCTGCATATGATGCGAGAGCCGAAGACGGATGGAGAGTAAGTTTGGGTCACACCGCGGCAAACTCTTCTATGGCTTTCGGGAGCATCGGGTACGAGTACAAAGGCATTGAGATTGATGCCACTCAAATCGGACACGGAAGCACAAAGCGAGGCGACCAAGGCACGGTAAACATCTTCTCTTTGTCTCACCTTGTCAGACCAGACTGGACATTCCTTGGTGGAAAAAACTACTACCGAATTGGGGTTTCTTACCAAGACGGAAGCCCACTAGTAGGAGACACAAACTTCAGACTGGGTGTCGGCTTGGAGTGGAAAGTTTTTCAAGTAGAATATATCCACTACTCTTCTGCTGGCATTCACCGCCCAAACACAGGTATTGACGGAATTCAGCTAAGATTCAAATTCTAAAAAATCTCTATACACATCAAAGCCACTTTCCTAAATAGGTAAAGTGGCTTTTTTATTTTGGGCGCATACATGGTGAGAACCGCATGAAAAAAGAATTTGACAAGCAAAGAGAAATCGAAACTCTGATAAAATTTTCAGAAGCCCTTGGGGTTTCGGTGGATGATTCTGTTCACAGAGAGTTAAAGGAAGTAAAAGAAAAAAAAGCACTTCAACTCGCAAAGCAAATTAGGGAAAAGAAATCCTCAAAGAGTTTCGTGAATACTCCTGAAAAATCAACAGAAGAGCCGCAACCACAAATATTAGAAGAAGTGTTGCTTTCTCCTACTGTAGAGGCGAGCACAGAGCCAGAAATCGACTTAGTCAAAGAGGCATACGAAATTCTAAAGCAGAAGACTCGACTAACAGAATCTACAAGTCTTGAGTCTAGGGTAAAAGGAATTGAAAATTATCTTTCGACGACATATCTAGGCTCATATGGCTCTGGTGAGGTGAGACTGAAAAATCTTGATGATGTTGACAGGTATTCAGTTGGCAATCCAGATCATATTTTGAGGTATGATCCAGATACCAAAAAATTCTACTTTGGGTATATTTCTGGTGATCAGGGAAAGATAAACTCTCTCACATTCGAAGATTCTGGTCCGCAGGTAACTCCTGTTCCCGGAATGATTGCTTGGAATCATAATGAAGATTGCATTGACGTGTACCAAAATGACGGCTCTACCTGCCAAGTCGGATTGGAAACTTACATTGAAGTTTATAATGGGACCGCATCAACATTATCACAGGGTGAGGTTGTAAAGTTCGCAGGAGCTTACGGATTCAATGGTTGGGTAAAGCCAACTGTCGAGAAGTTCGTGGCCGACGCAAATTCAATTCCAGAATATGTAATCGGTGTATTAACAAATGACGTTGCTCCGGGCGGCACAGGAAGGGCCACCGCTGTAGGAAAGGTAAGAGAGCTAAACACAACTGGGAGTACAGTGGGAGAAACGTGGGCAGTGGGGGACATTCTTTTTGCACACCCAACAATTCCCGGTCAGCTAACCAAGAATCGCCCAACAGCACCAAACGTTAAACTTAAGATAGGGACCGTGCTTAAAGTTTCTCCGACACTTGGAGTTCTTCTAGTCAGACCGAACATTTTCCCAAGACTCTATTATGGAAACTGGCACGACGAGACAAACCAAACAGCAGCAGCACCAAACACTGCGTACCCTATTAGATTCGGGTTACAAGACCCTACCAGCGGATTCACTCAAGACCCAGTTGACAAGTCAAAAATTATTGCTCAGAACTCAGGATTATTCAATTTTGAATTCTCATTGCAATTTACTAGCACAAACAGCACCCGGCGAAATATATGGGTCTGGTATAGAAAGAACGGAGTCGATGTTCCACACTCAGCAACAAACCTAACAATTTCTGAAAACGGAGGAAAGTTAGCGCCAGCTTGGAACTTTGTTGTCTCTATGCTTCCGAATGATTATTTTCAATTGATGTGGGCAACAGATAGCACGAACGTAAGTTTGTCAGGAGAACCTGCAACCGCATTTTGCCCTTCTGTTCCATCAGCAATTTTATCTGTGTGTCAAGTTAACCAATGATTATTGAACCTTTGATTGAGACAGCAAAGTTCCACGACGAACAAGGAACTAGAACCTGCACCTTAGTTTTAAACTACGAGCTTCCTTGTATTTGCGTTATAGGCTCAGCGCAAGGAGAGCTTACCAGAAAAAACATGAAGCAACTAATCGACTATCTGATTTCCAAGAATGTGCACAAGGTAAAGATTTGGAGATTCAAAGGCCACTCTGTTCCATTTGCGACTATGGAAGAAGAAACGAACGATTGTTATCTCTGGGTTATAGATTTAAATAAATATAAAAATAGGTACAAGAGAATAGAACATGTTTAACGATCACTCAAAACCGATTGTCAACCTCAACATAAGAAACAACGCGGACTACAAGGCCACAATATATTGGGGCGCAGGGCAAGTTCCGCTTTCGGGTCTGGCCGCAAAGATGGACATAAAAGCTAACGAAAGAACTTCGGAAGTTTTGTTGTCTCTTAGCTCGGAGAATGGTTTGCTAATAATCCACGAGTCAGAGGGCTACATCGAAATTAATTTGCCGTATGAAGTTACTTCAACAATAAATTGGCAAAGAGCATTGTTTGACATGATTCTATATTCCACCATAACGAATGAGGTTTACTTCGTCGCAGGTGGCAACGTATTCATCAATAACGGAATAACCAAAATCTAAGGAAAATTAAATGGCTATCATCGACACAGAAATCCAATATCGCCTATCAGGCGGAGCATCAAACAGCGACCCTAATGCTAGCTTGGGTGGGGCTAAATCTTCGACCGCTTGGGTCAACAACATGTTCGACGACGTGTCGGCAGCACAAGCTACTGCTGGTTCAATCGAGTATCGTTGCTTCTACGTTCACAACGCAAACGCAACTCTGACTTTGATTGCACCCAAAGTTTGGATCGTGGACAATACCCCTTCACCAACAACTTCAATCGCAATTGGCATTGGCACTTCTGCACTAAATGGCACAGAGCAAACCATTGCTAACGAAGACACTGCACCTTCAGGCGTGGTGTTTACTGAGCCTACTAACTTTGCTGGCGGCATTGTGCTCGGAGACATTCCCGCACGAAGAGGCGATAAGGGCATCTAACTCACCGTGGCATTTGCTACAGAATCACCCCAAACAACCAATTCAGTTTTTCACTACCCCTAGTGGAAAAGGTATTCCTTATTTGTCTGGGTTGATAACCACAAACATAACTTCGAGTGGGGCACGTCATTCTTTGACGCTGACATATTGAAATGGCAAATCTATATCTAGCAGTCTACTTGGCTTCCGATCCTGCTCCAACTTGGGACAGGATCGGTGGTTGGTCTGGTTCGCCAGTATATACAGACGCAGACACTTCGCCGACAGTTTCTGGACAATACACCTTTGTTCCAGATTCTTCGGGGTTGTCTGCTTCTACAAATTACAAGTCTTATGCTGTCTGGGATGATGGCGTAGACACGGTAGGCCCAATCGCTTCCGATTCTTGGCAAACTGCTGCTGAAACCACTTCTACAGTTTCGAACCAATACAACGGAAGTTTTATTGTCAGAGGGTATTCTGATAACACAAAATCCGCAGAGTATAATGTTAGAACTCTTACAGGTTCGCGATTCGCGAATGGCGAATATAATGTTCGCAATTCGATTCAGGCCACAAGAAGTTCGCAATACAATGTAAGAAATTCTGTATCTGAAGAAGTAACCTCGGGATACAACGCCAGACAATACGTTTCCGATGCTAATTCCGCAAGCTACGATGTAAGAAATTATGTAGCTAGGACTGTATCTGCCTCTTATCATGTAGATGGGGCAACAAGTGCAGTATCTTCCGTCAAGGCTTCACAGTATAAGATTCGCGGCATTGCTCAAAGAGTAGAAGAGTCATCGTACAATGTCAGAAACTATTCCGGTGCTTCAGCATTAGCCGAATATGTTTCCAGACAGTTTGTAAACTCTAACAAGACAGGCTCTTTTGATACTCGCGAGTATTCTAGCAATAGCGAAAGCGCAACATTCAATGTTAGAAACTTTGTAGAAGTCGATAAACAATCTGCCCACACTGTAAGGGGATATGTATATACAGAACAGTTCGCAGATTATTTGGCAAGGCTGTATGCTTCAGAATCTAATAGTGCTGGCTATAAGGTCAGAGGGTTTGTCAGTGCAGAGGCCAGCGGAAGCTACGAGGTTCTTAACGAGAGGTTTGTAATTTCTCGTGCCCACGGAAATTACAACGTCAGGAATTATACAGATCGAGTAGCAGAAGACGACTACATTGTAAGAGGGTTCACCACTTCCTCAAACGAAGCTTCTTACTCGGTTAGAGAATTCGCGAACAGAATTATAGAGTCAGACTTCTCTATTAGGGGTTACGCTTCTGTAACCGAAGGCGCGCAGTACAACATAAGGTCAACAGTTTCCACCGAATTCAATTCAGAATTCCTAATTAGAAACTTTGTTGCTTCTTATGTCACTGGCGAATATTCTGGCGAGTCATATAGGATTCCGGTTCTGTCTGAAGCACACGGCAGTTATTCTGTCTCTGCATATGTTATGAGACAGATAACCTCTGAATATAAGTTCGACAGTCCTAGAAAGATTATCCAACAGTCATTTTTGGTTGAACAGCCAAGACCTCAGAGATTCAGTCAGATGGTAGAGCGACCGGAAAGTTTCGCGCCAGATAGGTATAGAGAAGGTCAAAGATTCTACACGTTACCTTAAGACCTTAGACTCAACAATTATGCCATCGCTTCTAAATAGGGGTGATGGCATTTTATTTTAGGATCAAGAAATGATTAACAACAGAGAAGACTTCATCGAGTATTGCTTGAAAAAACTTGGTAAGCCTGTGGTGGATATCTCAGTAGCTGAAGAGCAAATAAGTGACAGGCTTGATGATGCGATTCAGTGGTGGCAAGAATATCACTTTGACGGTATTCAGCGGCTTTACATGAAGCACAAAATCACAGCTAACCACATCAGATTAACTACCGATGTTGGGGCCAGCTTTACAGTTGGCGAGGATGTTGTTGGTAGTGTGTCTGGAGCCAAGTGTAGGGTTTACGACTCCAACGAACCGAATAAGATTCGAACGAAAGTATTCGAAGGCACGTTCCTAGTCGGAGAAACGATTACAGGCTCTCAGAGCGGCGCAACGGCTGTAGTGGACTCTCTGTTCATCGGAGACATACAAAACGGCTACGTGCAGGTTTCTGACGCCATTACGAGCATTCTAAGAATTCTCCCAATCCAAGGCGACAACCAATCTGGCAGCATGTTTGACATTACGTATCAGATCAGAATGAACGACCTATACAACGTGTCTTCTATGAGTCTGATCTACTACACGGTTGTTCAACAGCACCTAAGTCTAATCGACTTTACTCTGAACACTCACCACTCGATCAAATTCAACAGAAAGACAAACAAGGTATTTGTAAACCTAGACTGGCAAAAGCAAGTTAACCCAGATCAATATTTGATTTTTGAATGCTACGCAATTCTAGACCCACAAGAATACGGTAAGGTGTATGACGATATCTTTTTGAAAAGATACGCAACAGCCCTAATCAAACAGCAGTGGGGCACTAACCTCAAAAAGTATCAAGGCATGTCTTTGCCGGGTGGGGTCACGCTTAACGGCCAACAAATCTACGATGAAGCCACCGCAGAGATTAAAGAACTAGAAGACAAGATGCAAGAATACTGGAGTCTTCCTCCTGATGCTATTTTCATTGGATAATCGACCATGGCATTAAATCCATTCTTCAACAAAGGCTCCACGATGGAGCACATGGTCTACGAAGATATGGTAATCGAATCGATTCAAATTTATGGATTTGAAGTCTATTACCTACCAAGAAGACTGCGAAAGTTTGATAACATTCTAGGAGAAGATACACTGAGCGTCTTCGACCTAGCAATTCCTATCGAGGTCTACATTGAAAACTTCGAGGGGCCAGAAGGCGAGTCAGAGATTATCGCAAGATTCGGTCTAGAACTCCGAGACAACTACACCTTCAGAATTTCCAAGAAAAGATGGGAAGCCGAAATTGGTAAGCGGGGAGTCACAATAGTTCACTCTCGACCAAACGAAGGAGATTTAATCTTCATCGAGTTTGGTCAGTCTCAGAAAGAGCTATACGAGGTAAAGTTCGTTGAGCACGAAAAGCCTTTCTATCAACTAGATCGCATCACAACATATGATTTGAAATGCGAAATGTACCAGTATTCAAACGAGCTTTTCAGAACTGGCATTCCTGCAATTGATTCCATATCCCAAGAAGTAGCAATTGACTCTCTTCTATACACGATGGCCTCTGAAGCAGGAGAAGACCTAATATCCGAATCAGGCTCTTTGATTGGAAGTGAACATTGGAACGACGAAACCCAAGAGAAAAATAGATATGCAACCAATGCCGACTTCAAAGAAGAAGCAGAGGGATTTGTTAATTCTTGGAACCCTAATGACCCGTTTGGGGATGGCTCATGCTAGGAAAATTTTACTACAACGCGATAATCAGAAAAACAGTTGTTGCCTTTGGGTCCATGTTTTCTGACCTAAAACTAAATCGATATCTGCCAGACGGAAAGCTGGAACAAGTAATTGCTGTTCCGATTGCATATGCTCCGAAAGACAAAACTCTAGTCAGACTTCGCCAAGACCCAAACCTCAACAACAAAGTTTTAATTGATCTTCCTAGAATGGGATTTGAAATCAATGGGTATGTTTACGATTCTGCCAGAATGACAAACAAGTTTGGCGCAATAACTTACCCAAACGGAATCTCACAAGGAAGTCCGGTCCCTTACAATTTGAATCTGTCTCTCTACATCTACACAAAATCTTCTGACGATGCGTTTGCGATAGTGGAACAAATTCTGCCATTCTTCAAACCTGAGTATTCAGTTCAAATTATCGCAGATGAAAACACCGGGGCCACAATGAATGTCCCATTCATTCTCAACAGTGTTTCGGTAGAAGATAGTTATGACGGAAACTTTACAGAAAGAAGGGCAATCATCCATACGCTAAACTTCACTGCCAAGCTAAACTTCTATCCTTATGTTGACAGTGATCAGTTTACCAACCAGATCAAGAAGGCGGTTGTTGGTGTGAATTCGATGAAAGCTTTTGATGAGTATTCTGTTGTGGTTGACCCATTCGAAGCTGACAGAAATGAACCTCACAAGCTTGTGGAGAAGTGGACCACAAAGGAATAAATCGTGAACATAAAAAAGTTCAAATCTTTTTATTTTGAAGAAGTGAAGATTGTGCACGAAGGAAAGAGCTACTGGCCCGAAGAGTTCTTAACAGAAATTACACTCAAACTCGAACCCCTCACCGCGTTCGAGTGGGGGGCCAATTCCCCAGACTTTGATGACAGGAAATTCGCAAGACACAAAGTAAAAGACCTGTATTCAAATCTTGAGGTTACTTGCTTTAGGAGCAAAGAAAACCTGTTTTTCTTTTTCTTAGACGACGATAACAATGTTCTATTTTCTGTAAGACCGGCCAAAGCTGTTGACAAATATACTCTAGAGAAAATGCTATCGATAAAGGGACTTGTTGACATTTCACAAGGAAACAGGGAAATCTCTGATCTGATACAAAACTTCTCGAAGATAGCATCCCTCTTACTAAGAGTAGTCGAAGATCGCGGAGAAGCGAAATTTTCTCCGGCATATCCTCGCCTCAGAAAGATATACAACAACTTTGTCAACAGCATTTCAAACACAACCCAGTTTAAATCTAAAGGACTCGCAACAGAAAGAATTGGTGTGGACGGTTGGAGAATCTTCAAGGAATAAATCATGAACCCTAAAGCAATAACTGAAGTATTGGACATCACAGACATTGTTGACTACGAAGTAAAAACTGTGTCTACAGGAAATTTACCTGCGGTCCAAGAAGAACAAACAGATGAAGAAATGAAAGAGGTTGACTTTGACTATGTCAGGTCAAATCAATTTGAAATAATCGAGGCAGGAAAAGATGCCCTTAACGGAGCTTTGGAGCTTGCCAAGTCAGCAGAAAACCCGCGAGCATACGAAGTAGTCGGCACACTCATGAAGAGTCTGGCAGACATCAACCAACAGCTTTTGGCTGCTCACGAGTTGAAAGAGAAGATTAAGTCCAAGGCTCAGAAAGAAGAGTCTCCAACTCAGACTGTTAACAATACTCAGAACAACATCATCTTTCAAGGAACAACTGCTGATCTTCTGAAACAAATTAAAGGATTGCAGTAATTGATTAAGAACTCGAAAAATATAGGGTATCTAGGAATTGCCAATTTGAAGAGGGCAGGGATCACCATACCCTATTCAAAGGAACAGCTTGAAGAAGTAATCAAGTGTGCGGAAGACCCACTGTATTTCATCGAGAAGTATTGCAAGATCATTTCTTTGGATAAGGGGCTTATCCCATTTAAGATGTGGGATTTCCAAAAAGACTTTATCACCCATTTGTGGAAAGAACGAAAAGTAATCTCGATGATGGGGCGACAGCAATCAAAGACTACATGTACTGCTGCTTATATCACTTGGCACGTAATCTTTAATGAACAACAAAACGTTGCTCTGTTGTCCTATAAGTTGGCGGGTGCAAAAGAAGTTTTATCTCGTATCAAAACAATGTACGAGAATCTTCCTTTGTTCTTGCAGGTCGGTGTTACTGAATGGAACAAGACCTCGATTGAACTAGAAAACGGCTCTAAAGTATTTGCTGCTGCCACAAGTCCTAACGCTGTAACTGGTAAATCTTTGAACCTAGTGTATCTTGACGAATATGCGGTTGTTTCAAACAACGTAGCAGAAGACTTTAACACATCTGTTTGGCCTACACTTTCTACTGGTGAAACCACAAAGCTTTTTGTGAGTTCAACGCCAAGAGGAAGAAACCACTTCTACAAATTGTGGAAAGAAGCAGAAGCAGGCACAAACAACTTCAAGCATATTTTCTATTCTTGGGATGTTGTTCCGGGTAGAGATGATGATTGGCTGGCACAGCAGAGGAGGGATTTGGGTGAACTGAAGTTTGCACGAGATATTCTATGTACCTTTGAGAACTCTTCAAACACTCTGATTAGTGGGAGTGCTATTAACTCTCTTGCAACTTACCCTCCCTTGAGGCAAGACGAAACTCTTAAGGTATTTGAAGAACCAGTTGAAGGACATAATTACATATCGATTGCTGACGTTGCTAGAGGAACCGAGAATGACTATTCAACTCTAGTTACAGTTGACGTTTCGGTAAGACCCTTTAAGGTCGTATGTACCTATAGAAGCAACGAGATATCTACAGAGATTTTTCCTGATAAAATCTATGGTATAGGTAAATACTACAATGAATCTTTCGTCTTGGTTGAGACTAATGACATGGGGGAATCTGTAGTAAATACGCTGTATAACGAACTTGAATATGAGAATGTATTCAAGACCTCTGCATCAACAATAGAGGGTTGGACAAAGAAAGATCACCTTGGATTGAGAACTACAGTCAGGACAAAGAGAAAGGGATGTGAAGGTCTAAAGAACCTTATTGAGACTGGACAACTAGAAGTATCAGATATTAATATCATTAGTGAGTTGTCAACATTTGTTGCAAAGAGAAACACCTATGCAGCAGAAGCTGGATCACATGATGACTTGGTGATGCCTTTAGTATTGTTTGGTTGGTTGACGTTGCAGCTATACTTTAAAGATTTGATTGGAATCGATAGAACCAATCTTCTTTCAAGTGGATTAGCTAAGGTCAATCAAGAACTTTACGTGATGGGGATGCAGAAGGATGATCCTGAACCAGAACTCACCAAAGAAGAGATTGATGTAATCCCTGATGACTTCAAGTGGATGTTCGATAGAAAGCAACAGATAGAGTTTCTAGACGAGTTGCTGGAGCAAGTTAATGGGTTTGACGAGGACTCTTTACACATCCTGTAGATAAGTTTACAAACCCTGTATTAAAATTTCTTTAAAAAGCATTATACCAAAGTCGCGCAAAGCGAGTCAAATTTACTTTACGCTTTGCGCGACTTTGGTTGGTATTTCACAAGACATCGTCTACATAGACTTCACTAACATCCAAGGATAGCAAGTGTTTTAGTTCAGTTAAATACTTCTTTTCTACCTTAGTTCCCTTTTTGAGATTGCAGGTTTCACACAATATTTGAAGGTTGTCCGTACAATACATTAAATGAGGATACTTTGACTTTGGAAGTTTGTGGTCAACGTGTAGATTTTCGGTGGAGCCACAAACAACACAAATGTTCAGTCTTGAAGCTAAAATCTGCTCCCTGCACTTTTTCCAATAATTTTCAGAAAATGTAAACTTTTCTGGATAACACCACACTGCAACTCTTCTTACGGACTGGGTTTTGTACTTTCTGTAAATGTCTAGAATCACTTCCTTTACAGGGACTATCGGCTTGTTGTCTAAATATTGTGCCAAGTCATACCCATAAACGTCCTGTGTGATTCCAAATAATTGCATTTCCATCTTGTTCATGCGCCACCCTCTTAGCCAATTTTTACTTTTATATTTGTTGTGCTTGTTTGTCGCCAAACCAAGATACTGACGGAGATTTCCAATTTCTAACATTTCAGCCATGCGTTCACTCCAAAATAACAAAAAACGCCTACTTATAAATAGTAGGTAAGTAGATAAACAATCTATCACATTAAATTATACAGTATTGCATGCTAAGGATGCAAATTTAATTTCACTCTAGGAGAATTTTTATGGCAACTGCTCAACTTTCTGCCGGTGTTGTCACAATTGAGCGCGATCTAACAGGTATTGTTCCGGGAGTGTCAACCACTGCCGCAGCTATTGCTGGCGTGTTTGATTGGGGTCCAGTCGGCTACCCATACCTGATTACAAACGAGGCTGAACTTGCAACAGTCTTTGGAAAACCTACCGACCGCACCGCTAGCTACTTCTTCAGTGCGGCTAACTTCTTGGCCTATGCGTCTAACCTTTTGGTTAATCGCGCAGAATTGAAATATGCCAGAAACGCTTCGACAGCAGAAGAGATTGCTAGAACCGGAACTATTTCTGTAATCGCTGGCGACCCCACAGTAACAGGTGTTGGCACACTTTTCGAAACAGAGCTAGACCTTGGTGACAAACTAGTTTTCGTTTCTGGAACAGAAACATTCTACGGTTATGTAGAGACAATTTCTACCGATCTTTCGCTTCAACTTGACCGTAACTCTCCAGTAACTGACACCGACCTAACATTCTCTATCGTTAAGAAAGTGGTGGTTAATAACGAAGGCCATTACGACCTGATGAGTTCGACTGAAAGAGCTTTTGCAGGTCAGTGGGCAGCAAAGTATCCCGGTGTTGTCGGAAACTCTCTGAAGGTTTCTATTGCTGACTCAGCATCCTTTGATGCATGGGACTATAAGAACGAATTCACAGACGCTCCCGGCACCTCGGCTTATGCTTACACTCTAAACCCAACAGCAAACGACGAAATGCACATCGTTGTTGTTGACACTGATGGTTTGATTGGTGGCGTTCCGGGTGCAGTTATCGAAAAGTTTGCGTTTGTTTCAAAAGCTTCTGATGCAACACTTTTCGGTCAGGGTTCTAACTACTATGTAAACATTGTAAACCGCACTTCGAAGTATATCTGGTGGATGAGCCACACCACTTCTGGACTTGGCGCTACCGGACTTTCTTTCGGTTCAGTTGTGAGTCCTGTTACTGCGTTTAAAACAATCACAACAGCCATCACCCAAACTCTCGCCAACGGCGACGACGGCGGAGATGCCGCTGACGGTGAAATCATCCTAGCTTACGAAGAGTTCGAGAACGCAGAAACTTACGATTTCTCGCTTCTAATCTCTGGACCTGCAAACGCAACTGTTGCTAATGAATTGGTGGCACTGGCTGAAACAAGGCAAGACATCGTCGTATATCTTTCACCTGTGTCCCCAACAGGCGGTCCAATCATCGGGTCTACATCTGACAAGATTGACGACATTGTAACTTACCGCAAAACAACGCTGAATGCAAATTCAACTTACGCCTTTATGGATAGCGGATGGAAATACCAGTATGACAAGTACAACGACATCTATCGTTGGGTTCCTTTGAACGGTGACATTGCTGGTCTTACTTCTAGGTCAGACCAAGTAGCAGATGCTTGGAAATCTCCTGCTGGTTTTAATAGAGGCCAACTGAAGAACGTGGTTAAGCTTGGAATCAATCCAAACAAAACTCAAAGAGATGTTTTGTATTCGGCTGGAATTAACCCTGTAGTTAGCTTCCCCGGTCAAGGCGTAATTCTATATGGAGACAAGACTCTATCCAGCAGACCTAGCGCATTCGACAGACTCAACGTTCGCAGATTGTTTATTGTTATGCGCAAAGCCATTGCTCGCGCTGCTCAGTACCAACTCTTTGAGAACAACACTGCTTCTACTAGAAGTCAATTCAGGGCATATGTTGAACCATTCTTGAGAGAAATTCAGGGACGCGAAGGCATCACCGCATTCAAGGTTGTGTGCGACGAAACAAACAACACAGCAGAAGTTATCATGCGCAACGAGTTCAGGGGAGACATCCTTGTTCAGCCAGCTTATAGCATTAACTTCATTCAGTTGACATTCAGTGCAGTTCGTAGCGACGTTAGCTTCAGTGAAATTACTGGCGGATAATTGCCGGTTAACTTCTAATACTGCGATAAGGGGCTGAAATATGCCCCTTATAAATAACAATAAAGATTCACAGGAGCAATAAAACAAAATGGCAAACATTGACCAGTTCAAATCAGCCTTCTACGGTGGGGGTATTCGCCCTAACCAATTTAAAATTCAGCTAAACTTTCCTTTGGTTGATGGCACCGGAGCAACAATTCTTACAGAATTCTTCTGTTCTGGTGGTTCGCTTCCAGCCTCTACGGTTGGGACAATCGAAACCTACTACAGAGGTCGTGCAGTAAAAACTTCTGGTGATAGATCATTTGAACCTTGGACCGTTACTATCATCAACGACAACGATTTCAGAGTTCGCAACGCTCTCGAAAACTGGTCGGAGTTGATGAACAAGAACCGCGACAACACCGGAGCACTTGAGCCTGCTGCATATTGGCAAGACTTGTATGTCACTCAACTTGACAGAAACGGAAATGAACTCAAGACTTACAAAATGATTGGCGCATACCCAGAAAACGTCAGCGCGATTGAATTGTCTTTTGACACTCTAAATACTATTGAGACTTTCACTGTAACTTTCCAATATCAATATTGGACTACGGAAGGTCGCCTAGCGAGTAACGTAGTTTAATAGAGTAGAAAACAACAAACTCGGGGGCATTATGCCCCCGAGTCATATGAAGGACGTACATCATGGCATTTACCGATCTATTCGGGTTTAAAATTGTAAGATCAAAAGAAGACAAAGACAACTCTCCGACATTCTCACCAGAAGTTTCGGACGATGGGTCGTTCCCTATTTCTACGGTCGCTGGCTTCTATGGAACTTTCATCGACATCGAAGGGCTTACACGAAGCGAAACTGAACTTGTTCGCAGGTACAGAGAAATCTCTCTTTACCCTGAAGTTGATCAAGGAATTCAAGATATCGTAAACGAAGCAATCTGCGAAGACTCCAATGGCGACATTGTGAAGTTGGATTTGGAGTTTGTTGAGGTTGATGACAGAATCAAAGACTTTGTCGAACACGAGTTCTACAATGTTCTTGACCTATTGGACTTTAGAGAATCTGCATCTGAAATCTTTCGTCGCTGGTATGTCGATGGGAAGATTTATTACCACATTCTAATTGACCCGAAACACATTCAAAGAGGCATCAACGACCTTCGTTTGATTGATGCAATCAAGATGAAGAAGGTAACTGAATACGAAACTGTTCAGGCTTCCACTGGCGCACAAATGCTTCACAAGAAAGAAGAATATTTTGTTTATTCTGATTCTGGTTTTGGGGGAACTTCTGCTAACAGTCAAGTCGGACAACCAGCATCACAAACTTCACAACACCTAAAGATTTCTCCAGACTCGATTCTATATTGCACCTCTGGTCTGACCGATCCATCGACACAAAACGTTCTTAGCTTCCTACACAAAGCAATTCGTCCAGCAAACCAACTTCGCATGATGGAAGACGCTATCGTCATCTATCGTTTGAGTCGGGCATCAGAGCGCAGAGTATTTAAAATTCCTGTCGGCCATTTGCCAAAGACTCAGCAAGAAGGCTACATGAGAAAGATGATTTCTCAGTATAGAAACAAAATGGTCTATGACGGAAAGACAGGTGAAGTTCGTGACGACAAAAAGTTCATGTCTATGCAAGAGGATTTGTGGTTGCCTGTTTATGGTGATGCCAAATCCGCAGACGTTACCACACTTCCCGGTGCACAAGCTCTAGACAAAATTGAAGACGTTGTGTACTTCCAGAACAAGCTATATCAAGCACTTAACGTGCCACTATCAAGACTTCAAGAAGACAAGGCGTTTAGTCTTGGAAGAAGTTCTGAAGTAACCCGAGATGAATTGAAGTTTTCCAAGTTCATCGACAAGCTTCGCAGAAGATTCTCAGGTCTAATCCTAGACGCGCTAAAAATTCAGTGCGTACTAAAGGGTATCATGACAATCGAAGAGTGGGAAGAAATTGTCAAGGACATCAAAATAATCTTCAGTAAGGACAACAACTTTACTGAACTAAAAGACATTGAACTTTTAAATGATCGACTAGACGTTCTTGGAAAAATTGACTCTTACATTGGAACCTATTTTTCTCGCCAGTATGTGTATCGCACAGTTCTAGGAATGACTGCGCAAGAAGCGAAGGAGATGGAAGATCAAATCGAAAAGGAACGCACATTCAACCCGAAGGAATACAAGCCTGCTCCAACTGGCGCTGCTGGTGGCCTTGGCGATCTTGGTGGGGATTTGGGTGGCGGATCGCCTGTTGACTTTGGTGCCGACATGGAAGGAGAACTTCCAGAAATTGGCGCAGAAACTGAGGCTCCCGAGACAACCGCAGCAGAGCCAGCTTCTGGGGGAGAAGTGACATTCGCTCCCCCAACACAAAGACAAGCATAAATAGTCGTAACAGATTAATTTAAAGGTTCAAACAATGAAAGAAGAAATTAGAAACATGATTCAAAAGGTTGTTCAAGGAAAGCACCTTGAAGCCCAAGAATCTTTTAGCAAGGTCTTTTCACAAAAGGCTCTGGAGAAAGTTCAGAGCCTTAAGACAGACGTTGCCAAGGAATTCTTTAACAAGGATCAGGAGTAATTTAAATGCCTGTAACCGCAACCACTCTAAAGAAAACGCTTAATCACTCTGTGGTTAAGCTTGTGGGCAATGGGTCACACACCATTACTCTCTCTAGTCTCGTAGAAACAAACGACAAAGAAGCTTTCTTCGAGAATGGAGACAGCATAATCAAGGTTAGAGATACATTGGGCATTGTAATTGGAGGAACCGTTTCTGGAACCGGGATTACTCCGGGTACAACAGTCACCGAAATTCATGACCACTATGTAACCCTGTCTGCTCCGACAACCGCTGATTCGTCCGGGGTCTACACTTTCGACAGTCAGGTTTATACCGCTGGAGTATCAAAAGTAAATATCAACAAGGTTTACTATGACACCGACGTTACTGGTGGAATTAAGATCACTCGGAATGGAGTTGATGTTTTGTCTTTTACCCGATCAGGAATTTGGCAATTCGACGGCTTCTCTCTGTCAGAAAACAACACTAGTGACATCGTAGTAACCCTTTCAGGAACTTTCTCTTCTACCTTGATTATTGAGGTAAGAAAGGTCGGCGGTTATGGCGATGCAGATCACCCATTAAGAAGCTAATAGAAGAATAAAATGGCAAGACTAATCGTAGAACCTTCCAATACAAAAGTAGAAATTATCACCGAATCAGTTGACGGTGTAAAGCAATACTACTTGACCGGGTCTTTTTCTTCGGCTGACACCCCAAACAAAAACAAGCGCATTTATCCGATGCGCGTTTTGAAGCCTGCCGTAGAGAAGTACATCGACGAATATGTAAACACTAAGCGTGCTGTCGGAGAACTCAATCACCCAGATAGCGCAACAATTAATCTAGACAGAGTTTCCCATTTGATTGAAGACCTTCACTTTGAAGGAAAAGAACTTATGGGTAAAGCTAAAATTCTAGATACCCCATGTGGCAAACAAGCCAAAGCTCTACTCGAAGGTGGAGTGAAACTTGGAGTAAGCACTCGGGCACTTGGGTCTGTTAGAGAAGTAAACGGAGTTAATGAAGTTCAGGATGACTTCATGTTGGCTACCGTTGATATCGTACATGATCCTTCGAATTACTCTAGCCTTGTTGAAGCAATTTATGAATCAAAAGAATGGGAATTTGTGGATGGAGAATGGCAAGAAAGATTTAGAGAAACGGTCAGGCAAGCAAGCAAAGCCCAACTTCAAGAAACTTATTTTAAGCTATTCAAAGAATACATTGACAGCTTCAAAGTTCTTAAGTGATTGTTTCAAAAATAAACCAGTATAAATAGCTATATAACACAAATAAACTAGGAGTTTAACCCATTATGGCACTAGAAGATACCATTCGTCAAATGCTTCAGGAAGGTAAGAAGCCTTCGGCAGTTGACAAGGAAAAGGTCAAGGCCGAATTGAAAGCCACTCAAGAGAAGATTAAGAAGCTCAAGAAAGATGGCAAGGACGTTACCAAGCTTACAACAAAAGTAAAAGACCTTCGTAAGCAACTAAAAGAATCCTTCGGCGAAGAAGACCTAGACGAAGTTCAAGAAGCTGAAGGCAAGGCAAGTTACACCGCCGATGGCGTTAACGTTGTGGACGCTGACGGTGAAGTTGTGCACGTTGCAGATTCTGAAGAAGAAGCTCAAGAAATCGTTGCTCGACTAAATGACGAGCTAACTGAAGCTGCTGGCGACGACGAAGAAGAAAAAGAAGGTGAGGACAAAGAGGGTGAAGAAGAAGCTCCTGCTGGCGCAGAAGACGATCTTGGCCTCGGTGATGAGCTAGGCGACCTAGAAGGCGAAGAAGAGGCTCCTGTGGCTTCTGATGAGGTTGCAGGCGAGTTTGACGACGAAGAAGCTCCTGCTGGCGAAGAAGGTGAGATGCCTGAAGACGAAAGAGTCACTGTAGTTGTTGTTTCTCCAGAACACGAAGACGAAGAGTCTCGCGAAGAAGAAGGCGAAGAGGAAGTCAAGGAAGGCGTATTCGACAACGTAAAAGACAAATTCGGTACAGCAAAAGAAAAGATTTCTTCATTTGCCAAAGACACATTCTCAAAGGAAGACTCACCCGCACTAGAGTTTGTTGTCGATAAGTTGGTTGACCTAAAAAATTCTGACCCTGATGCATTCGCAGAAATAAAGCGCACATTCGACAAGGACAGAATCTCCGGCGTTGTTGGGCTATTCAACGCGCTAAAAAACAAAAAGTTGGCTTCTACAGATGAACTAAATAAAATCTATCCAGCTTTCGGAAAACCATTCAATGTTCACGACAAAGAACCATTCAGCTTAGCTCAACTAAGAAATGCACTGCGCGCTAAGGGAATCAAGATTTTCGAAGATTCTGCTAACGAACCAGAAACTGAAGACGTTATCGAATCATTGCTCTCAGGCGAAACTCTTTCAGAAGATTTTAAAGAAAAAACTCGTGTAATCTTCGAAGCCGCTCTAAACGAAAAGCTAGAGCAACACAAGAAACTAGTTGAAGATCGCGTTAAGGCTAAGTATTCAGTGAAGCTTAAGACTATTCGTGAAGAATACGATCAGAAGCTTTCTAAGCAGATTTCAATTGTAGAAGACACAATTGTAGAAAAAATTGATTCATTCCTCAACTATGAAGTTGATCAATGGGTTAATGAAAACAAAGTAGCTTTGGTGGGCAATCTACGTGCCGAACTCACCGAAGAATTTATTGATGGTCTAAAGGGACTATTCAAAGAGCATTATATCGATGTTCCTGATGAAAAGTTCGATTTGATTGGTGCACAAGAAGAAACGATTCAGACTCTAGAAACCAAGCTAGAAGAATCGGTAAAGGGCTACTCGGACCTAGCAAAAGAGAACAAGGAATTGAAGCGTAAGATGATCATCGCTGAAGCCTCTCAAGGTCTGACCGAAACTCAGAAACTGCGTTTCGAAAAGCTAACCGAAAAGGTTGATTTCGAATCGGAAAAGACTTTCCAAGGGAAGCTGGAGATTATCAAGGAATCATTCTTTGGCAAGAAGGCAGACAAGGAAGTTCTGACCGAAGAGAAGAAAGAAGAAGAAAAGCAACTATCTACCGTTGACATCTACGCAAAGATGCTCAAGCGCGGTTGATAAGCTTAAAATAATTTAATCATAAATAGTTATAGATTGTTTCTATCAATCAAACTCAATTATTCAAAAGGAAACTGAAACATGGAAATGTCTCAAAACACTCAGATGCTTGTTGAAAAGTGGTCGCCAATTCTTGACCACGAAGATATCGGCAAGATTCAAGACCCAGTTAAGCGTCGTCATACCGCTATCGTTCTAGAGAACCAAGAGCGTGCTATGAAGGAAGAGCGCATGGCTCTTAACGAAGCTGGTCCCGGCAACCAAACAGGTGCTTACCCAGACGCAGGCGCAGGTATCGCCAAGTACGATCCAGTGCTAATCAGCCTAGTTCGTCGTTCACTTCCAAACCTAATCGCCTATGACGTTTGTGGCGTTCAGCCAATGCAACAGCCAACCGGCCTAGTATTCGCAATGCGTACCCGCTACAGCAACCAGTCAGGCCAAGAAGCTTTCTACAACGAAGCTAACTCAGCTTTCTCTGGTACTGGCACACAGTCAGGAACTGATCCTTTCACCGCTACCAACGGTACTGGTATGGACACTGCTTCTGCTGAACAGCTAGGCGCTGCTGGTTCAACCGGAACTCCAGCCGTGTTCGGTAACATGGGCTTCACCATCGAGAAGGTTCAAGTTAACGCCAAGAGCCGCGCACTTGCTGCCGACTACAGCTTGGAACTAGCTCAGGACTTGAAGGCTCTTCACGGTCTTGACGCTGAAAGCGAACTAACCAACATCCTATCAACCGAAATCTTGGCCGAATTGAACCGCGAAATCATCCGCACAATTTACGCCACTGCTCGCATTGGTTGCGTTGCTGGTTCAACCGCTGTTACTGGTACTTTCGACCTTGACGTTGACTCAAACGGTCGTTGGTCAGAAGAGCGTTTCAAGGGTCTTCTATTCCAACTAGAACGCGAAGCTAACGTGGTTGCTCAGCTAACCCGTCGCGGCAAGGCCAACTTCATCATCTGCTCGTCAGACGTTGCAAGTGCCCTAGCTATGACCGGCAAGCTAAGCTACACCCCAGAAATCAACAACAAGCTAACTGTTGACGATACTGGCGCTACCTACGCTGGCACCCTACACAACGGCATGAAGGTCTACATCGACCCATACATGGCTAACTCAAACGCCGCTGATCAGTTCGCTGTTCTAGGCTATAAGGGTTCAAACATCTATGACGCTGGCCTCTACTACGCTCCATATGTTCCACTACAGATGGTTCGTGCAGTTGATCCAAACACCTTCGCACCAAGAATCGGTTTCAAAACGCGCTACGGTCTAGTTGCAAACCCATTCGCTGAAGGCACCACTCAGGGTCTTGGCCGCATTCAAGCCAACAGCAACAACTACTTCCGTAAGATCAAGATTGTAAACTTGATGTAATCTTAAGAAGTATAGCAGTAAAATAAAAGCCCGCCTAGTGCGGGCTTTTTGTTGTTCATAAATAATAGAAGAATACCTAAAATAATTGGACGCCATATGAAACCAGACTTCAAAAACTATTACTTCGAAGCAAGAAGGAACCCAGAACAAAATCCAAAGCTAGATGTGGATCAAGCCATCATGGCAGCTTATGAATCTCTAGGGCAGAAGTCCAAATCTAGGGTAGGGCTTTCTATGACTCACGTTGATAAGCTTGGTGTTAACCCAAGATCAACTTATGACACTCCACTTGGAATCTACGCTTATCCTTTCGATTGGGTTTATAACGAAGCAAAGGGAAGGATGCCTACCAGAAGCTTTAAAGATATTCTGCCGTTCGAAGGAAAAGCACCTTACGCAAACGTTTTCGACTGGAAAGCCAATGCAGTGATGCTAGACCTTGTCTCTTTCGAACAGTCTCAATATGAATACTTCACCAAAAAGTTAGTCGATGTCATTGCAAAGCTCGATCCTGTTACCCGAAACCCACAGCTAGTGGTTGACAGGTGGAAAGAGGACGCTCCAAATATGGCAAGAGTGGACACTCCGGGTGGAAGATTCTGGTACGTTACAATGAAAGCTGCTTCGCACATTTTGGAAGGAAAAGAATACGAAGTTGATATATATGATGGAGACTACGAAGGAGAATGGGAAGAACTAGACCCTCTTGATTTTTCTGGGTCTTCTGCTGACCATTGGACTTTGGCAACAATGTGGAACAAAGCTTTTCCAAAGGGGAAACCTAAAGAAGCCTCAGAGTTCAAAAATATTTCGCCTAACCAGAAACGCCAACTATTAAAAAAACTCGGAAAGATTTTGGGGGCAAATGGTACTAAGTGGAAGGACAAGCCCACAGCAAAAGGCCACCCTGTAATCTGGAATAAGATTTTCAGGGAACTTGGAATTGACGGGGTTATTGACGATGGCGATGGCATTGTGCACAACAATGAGCCACATCAGATGGTCATCTTCAATCCAAGAGTAATTGACAAAGTGGTAAGAGTGGAGAACGTTTCTAGGAGCGCAGCAAAGCGATTCTCTGTAAAAGGTAATGAATACTACGAAAGAATTATAAACCTGTTGTTACAAGGAAGATTAACAAAAGACATAGCGAAGCAGCTTATGTCTAAGCTTCAGTTAGACTTCAACAATGGCGGAAATCTTTCTGTTGACGAAGAACTGCTCACAAACAGAAACCACTTTTTAAACACTGCTTTACACGAAGCTTTGAAACGAGCCGCAGTAGATTCATATCAAAATTCAGATTCAATCGAACCAGTTAGGCGAGTAATTTCAGGTTACACGAATAATTTCGGAGACATTAACTCAGACATCGCAAAATCTATTCTGAACAAATACTCAATGGTTTATACCTTCCCGCTATTGAAATATATAGACTTGTCAGATGCAGAAGGCGCAAAAATCTTGTGGAAAATGTTGACAATAATCTATAGTGACGTTGGATTGTCTAAACAAGAAAAGACAAATGCGACAAAAGAAATTCTGGGATACAGAAACGTAAGCTCTGTTGGTGTAGAACGAGATGATAGACTCAAACAGCTTGTAGACTACATTCAAGAACTCGAAAAATGAGAAAGGGGCCAATGGCCCCTTTTCTTTTAGTACAAGCTTCCGTCTTTTTTATTAACAGAAAGCTCGCGTACTTTACCTCGAAGAGCGTCTGTATACCACGAGCCATCTCGATTTTCAACTGCTTTCTCGTTGATTACCCATTTAAAGAATCTCCCCACATATAGTGCGGTTACGGGTTCTTCATAATGAGAATATTGCTTCAACCACTCGGCCAGATCGGACAGGTCAGAAAACTTGTAGTCTTCTATGAGCTTAGACAACCACCACTTAAGCTCATCGTTGTAATCCGAGTATGGCATTTCCTCATAGCCTCTTTCCCAATCTATTTCTCCGTCTTCGTCTTTGTATTCTGAAGCAATGTATTCTGCGTATCCTTCATCGTTTTGTTCTGCGTCCTGCTCGATGTCATATGCAGCTTGATTAATAAATTCATTGAAATTATTAATCATCCTTTGTTTAACTTCGTTCTTCATGAATACAACGTAATCGCTGTCTTCTAACTCTCCAGCCTCCGCAACCTTTTCGAAGAACTCTGGAAACTTTTCCAACATCGTTTCAAATTCTACCTCTTCGTCAAGCTCGTCCATCATAGAAATTGGATTAAAGTGAACCTGATACTTTTCCCCGTCATATGAGGGATTCTTCGGGATGATGATGTAGAGATTTCCATCGCTCGAATATGCTTTAAACATGTTGCGGCCATCAGTAGCGGCAGTACACCACTTCGTGTTCTGTCCATAATAACAAGAAGCCTCTTCTGTCTTTGGAATGATTACTGTATATTCAGGTGTGCTAAGGAACAACTCAGCTTGCTTTTGCATTTCCTTTGCAATATCACGTTTCTTAGACTTATTTGAGATAATCTCTTCTTCTGGAAAGCTTTCAGTCTTTTCTGCTAGTTCTTTGAAAGACTTGTATCTATTAATGTCTGCGTCTGCGCCAGAAATTTTTCTGTTATTCTTTAGTGTGTCAAAGTATCTAAGAACATTATTGACAACCGCGATCATTGATGCGGATTTGCTTTCATCTAACAATTGAACTAAATCTGGGTCTTTATTAGAAATTCTAGTTGCAATCCATAGAGAATATTTTTTGTTTTGTGTTGGGTCTGCTCTAGTGATTGTCTCCATAGTAATAGATTTTGCTGTAGACTCTACAGGCTCATTACCTTCAAAGCTGTTCCAGACTTGGAACAGCTTTGCTCCCAATTTGTTCCATGTGATAGTTTCGTCAAACTCCCTAAGAAGAATTGACGAGACAGTTTCGTAAAGTGATTTGCTTATTTCCATGTTAGATTTTATCCGTTAGTCCAAGAATTTCTGTTGTTAGATTTGGTGAGAAGTACACAATTTGAATCGTATCCACAAACATAGGGTCTTCGTTTTCTCTCTCAAACCTCATATGATATCTGTATGTTACCTTGTCTGATGTTCCAAGTCTCCCAATCTGTATGAGGTTTTCTCCCTTCACAGTATAGAAGTTCCTTCCATCTCGACTCTTTACTTTGAATTCGTCAAGGCCGTTCTCTTTGAAGATTTGTTTGAAGTCTTCGACTGTCATACCTGAAGGATCAAATCGCATCTTTCTGATATTGCTCCTATAGGCCAGAGTATGTTTTAGTTCTTTCTTACTCATCATCCCAGAAGCAAATTTTACGAACGGGGTCAGAAAGTCTTCGCTTCCCGCATTAGACAAAAGCTTATAAAGTTTCTTTGCATACTCTTCTCTTTCAGCACTAACGTCAGCAGCAATTGTAAGCGCGTATCCGAACCTATAAAGGGTTTCTGTGACTTGTGGTAGGTATCGATCTAACCAATCGTTACCGGGTGCTCTAAACTCGACGTAGCTGTATTTGAAGTTAATCTGCATGTATCTATCGGAATTTGAATCGTCAAGAATTTTAGACGCCTTAGTTAGCATTCCTTGTTTGAGTGCGGCCATCGAATCTGAGATTCTATCTTCGTATCTGTTGTCATCCTTTACAACTTTCTCTAGAGTTTTTAGATTTGACTTTGCGTATGCGCTGAAAGTTCTTTCGAAATCTGCGCTGACTTTATCTGCACCAGCAAATAAAACCAACTTCAAATAGTCAATCTTTCCGCCATCAGGGATTGACATGTTAAGGTGAAGGCCAGTTTGTTTGTTGGTGTAGGCTTTATTTTCTTTCGCCCACTTAACAAACTTGTCAAATATCTGTACAAACTCAGGTAAAGGAATCGGAGGACTTTTAATCTCAATTCCAAGGTCCGACTTGCTGACCCCTTGGCCTGTAACTGACCCGTCTGGTTCCATAACCCAAACGCCTCTATCTACCCAATCTCCAGCTTCACTTGACTTATACTCAGAATAGACTTCTACCTCGTACCCTATTTCTTTACTCAAACTTTCAGCTAAACTTTCTGCTGCTTCAATGTCAAACCCTTCTTCGTCAGATAGACTTCCACCGTAATACGAACTCAGACTTTGCCATCCGTTGATGGCCTGCATGTATTCAAAAAATCTGGGAATCGAAACGTCTACAGAATTTTCAAAGTCCCTCTGCAAAGTTTCTTGAGTTTGATCGGTATAGTATTCTAGCCAATTTCCAGCCCATTGTGGGGGATTGCCCAAAGCGTCTTGCAAGAAATCATCTAGCTCTGCTTTATACATTCCTTCCATATCATCTTGCAAGGCAGAAGAAATCTTGGAGTAAATCTTCTGATTTTCTGAAGCCTTTTTTTCAAACTCTCTAGAGGATTGATATACAGGGTAGTCACCCTTTTCTTTTATGATCGCCTCTAAGGTTTCTGAATCTGTTACTTGTTGTTGCTCATTGTAGAATCTCAACAACTTGTCTTCGTGTTCATCTATCGCAGCCTCTACTATTCTTGGCTGTAGATAATCCCCTTTATATTCTTCCAATAATGTCTGATACCATTCGTCATAACCTTCTTCCATCTTAGTTACTGCGTCTGGATTATCTTTGAAGGCATATTCTTCGATGTCATCCCACGTCAAATTTTTGTCCCAAGGTGGAAGCTCTTTTGCGTTAGTAATAGCACCTCTAAAATACATTTCGAATTCGGCTCCGACAAGGATTTCGTTTGCCTTTTCTGAATTGCCAAACTTTGCCAGCACCGATGGCGACATCTTTACTTCGTGTATTTGGCTTTCTTCAGACTCTTTTAGAAAGTTTAAAAATTTCATATCGATCCAGATAAATAGTTAATATTCGTTTACTACTTATACCAAAGGAACAATCAAGTGAAGTTTAAACAGTTTATTTCGGAAAGGTTTTTGACCTTCCTACATGCAGACTCTGCCGAACGGGAACTCTACGCCAAAGAAGTTTACGACCTTTTACAGAAAGCGTATGAATACATTGGCGGCCTGAAGGGGTCTGGGTTCAACGATGTTGAGGATATGAAGAAGAATATTCCCATCTGGAAGCTTGTCAGACAAGACGGGAAGATCGTCGCTGTCGCTATGTACAAAGACAAGGAAGGGCGGAAACGAGTGGCTATTGCTTCTGATGGTAGCCAGAAAGGAAAGCAAAAGCTGGCAGAGATTGTAAGGGACGACATGAAAAAAGAAAGAGCCTACGCAGAAATATCTGGAGGCTCTTTGCGGTTTTCAAAACGACAGGTTACAGGCTTCGAGGATTTTGTGATTCATCCAGAAGAAGTCGAAAAAATTGTTGATGATGAGATTATCTATCCGGTAGACCCAGACGACCCCGAAGTCGAGGCAAACCCTGAACTAGAAGAGTTCTTCTATCAAAGAAAGATAGGATCAGAGTGGAAGACCAAGATCATGACAGGAACTCCATTCGTGGATATCTATTGAGTAACAGTGTTTGCAAGGTTCAGCACTTCATTGCGCAAAGCTAGAAAGCTGCTTTCGCTAGAAAGCCTGTGACCCTCATTAAGATGGACGACTCTGTGGCCTGCTTCGTTACAATACAGCAGGCCATTTTCTTCTGGGTTTACGACAGAGTCTTCTAGTCCGAGAAGGAAACACATAGGAATGTGCTTGTAATACTTTGCATCTCCCCACACGCTTCTCTGGAGCTTCCAGTAAGCCTTGTAGGTTTCACCGTCGTCTAGAGCACCCGGATACTTCTTTAGGTTTTCTGTTGGCACCAGCGAAGGATTAATGAGGACACATCGAGTAGAATACAGTCTAGCGACAATCAAGGCAAACAAACCGCCCCAAGAAGAACCAACGAGCACAGGTTCCTTCCCAGAAAGAACACAGTCCAGAACAAGCTTCCGAAGAAGCTTGATATTTTCTTGAGGGTTCTTGGTTAGAGTCGGACAGAATACCACAAATTCATCTTCGAAGAGTTCTTTGACTTTAGTCGCAGTGTCGCTCTCTCCAGAAGAGTTCCAGCCATGTACATAGATTAAAGCGTTCAATTTATTCTCCACTGAATTACATACACATCTTAGCACACCTATGACTCCGAAGTCAACACATAAATAATACAAGCGTAACTCAAGGAACACCAAGATGTCATATGAACTAACAACCTCTGATACTCAATATAACTTTCTGAAGAACTCTCAGTTTCAGCTAGTTATCCCCAGACTGCCGAACGTTTCTTTCTACACGGTTAACACCGGAATTCCAGAAATGTCTGTCGGTTATCCGACCATGCCCACTCCGTTCAAACCAATTCCCGTAACAGGTGAAGTTGCGGATTTCGGCGACTTGGTTGTGCGGTTCATTGTTGACTTCAAGATGAACAACTATTTTGAAGTTTACAAGTGGATGAGTGGGTATGCACGAGTAAACGATTACCAGAACTTAAAAGATTATATCGCAGAAAATGATGGGAATCCAGAAGTAGTAACAGAAAAAAGTTTGACCTCTGATATACAATTTGTTATCATGTCAGATAGAGGATGTGAGATTGCTCGTGTAGAATACTATGACGCTTTCCCTACTTCTTTATCTGGCCTAGACTTGACTACTCAGGTAAGCGATGTTGAGTATCTTGTGGCAACCGCAACATTCAAGTACAGCTATTACAAAATTGTGAAATAGAATTAGGAGTTTATTATGGAAAAGACAGAATCAATCCTAGATCAGATTAAGTCGATGTGGAAAGAAGATGCAAAAATCAATGAGGGGAACATAGCAAAAGAAATTGCAAATGTTCCCCTTCTTCATTCAAAGTACACTGGGTTGTTAGCCGATGTTCGGCGAGCAAGAAAGAGAACTGAAAACAAGTTGCTTCGTCTACAAAAAGACAAGATCAAGTATTACAAAGGCGAAATGACCAAAGACGATCTTGTCAAGTATGGATGGAATCAGTATCAAGGAAACAAGATTCTCAAGTCAGAGATGAGCGACGTTCTTAAAATGGACGAAGACATCATGGTTATCGATGAGGAAGTATATGACCTAGAGGTTACGGTTCAACTTCTAGAATCAATCGTAAAAGAAATCAATTCAAGAAACTACAGCCTTCGAACACACGTTGATTGGACGAAGATGATGAACGGACTTAACTAATGAGTAAAGTATTCATACAAAAACTAGACGAAACCTACATACAAGCTTGGTCAGATGATTCTGGAGTCGAACGTGAGATTCATGAGAACTTCACGTTCGAAGTTACTGGTTATCAACACATGCCTGCATACAAACAAGGCAGATGGGATGGAAAGATTCGTTTGTACAACATCATGACGAAGAGAATCTATGTTGGTTTAACCGAAGAGTTAAGTTCTTTTGTTCGTAGACTTGGTTATGAGATTGAATTTTTAGAAAACGAAGAAGATAGTTTTTATCAGATTGACCCTGAACATGTGAAATCATACCTCAGTCAAATCTCTTTGTCAACATCTGATGGCGAGCCGATGGACTTGAGGGGATACCAGATCGATGCCGTGGTGCATGCCTTGACCTCTAAGAGAACAATCCTGCTTTCGGCCACAAGTAGCGGCAAGTCTCTACAAATCTACTGCATTATCAGATACTTGACAGAGTTTTTCGCAGGATTTAACGTAATGCTTATCGTCCCTTCTAAGGGGCTTGTCGAGCAAATGTACTCCGACTTTACACAGTATAGCATGCGCGACACATGGAAAGTGAGTGATCATGTACAAAAAGTTTCTGGAGACTACGATAAGACACTAGTCAAACCCATTGTTGTCACCACATGGCAGTCACAACAAAAAGAATCAGCAGCACACTTCAACAAGTTCAGAGCAATCATTGTAGACGAGGCCCATGAGGCCGCAGCTACCAGTCTGACTCGAATCATGGAACTTGCGAATCAGGTTGTATTCAAGATCGGAGCAACGGGTACGCTACGGGACTGCAAGATGAATCTTCTTGCTCTTACTGGATTGTTTGGAGTGCCGTACACGGTCGTGACGACACGAGACATGATTGACATGGGGGCAGCTTCGGAACTGAAGATAAAGTGTCTAGTTCTTGATCACCCAGAGGAAGTCAAGAAAACCTTCAAAAAAATGATGGCTGAGAAGACTTTTGACTACCAGACAGAAATCGATTACATTGTCACTAATGATGCTAGAAACAATTTTATTGCAAACTTAGCTACCGATCTAAAGGGAAACACACTAATACTTTTCAATCTAGTAGAGAAGCAAGGAAAGACAATTAAATCAATCCTTGAATCCAAAACAGAAAAGAACATCTACTACATTGATGGCAATGTGTCTGCCACAAAAAGAGAAGAGTACAGGCAGCAAATTGTGAGTAGCGAGACTGACTGCATATTGCTTGCATCATACGGCACAACTTCCAGAGGATATTCTGTTTCTAACATTGACAACATCATTTTTGCTTCACCAACCAAGTCAAAGGTCAGAAACCTCCAGTCAATCGGTAGAGGCTTGCGTCTGGCAGAAGGAAAGAGCTTTTGCACTCTATATGACATTGCTGATGACTTTACGATAAAGTCAGCAAAAACAGGAAAGACATCAAAGATAAATTTTACTTTGAAGCACTTTCTTGATAGACTTACGTTATATACCCAAGAGCAATTCAACTACAAGACAATAAGGATACCTATGAAATGATCGACGTTAAACTAAGCATTTTGAAATTGTCTACTGGCGAGACAATCATCGGCGAAGTATTAAAGAATTATCAGAGCGACCAATCATACTACATTCTGGATTACCCCTTTACGATAACCCAGAATCCCGCCGTAAATTCGAGTGGTGGATACAGCGAAATGATTTTGATGTTTCCCTTTCTATATAAGTTCTGTGACACAGGAACGGTGCTCATCAAGAAAGAGTTTGTGGTAAGCGAGCCAACTCCCGCGAACGAAACATTCACCAAGCTTTACAAGATTAATTTCATCAAACAGACTCTGCATGATGTTCGACAAAGCGATACGATTGAAGAACTATACACAGAGATTTACAAACAAGACACACGAGCATTGCATTGATTATGACAGAAGAAATTGAAGAACTAGACCCCGAAATTAAGACAAATCACTATGTCGATAGCAAGCTGTTTAAAGAGGCGATGATCAAGCAGGTAGAGCTTTACAAGAACAGCGAAGAGAAGCCACAAGTTACTGACTACATCGCAAAGTGTTTTCTGGACATTTCAACCCATCTGGCTTATCGCAGAAACTTTTCTGGTTATTCCTACAAAGAAGAGATGATCATGGACGGAGTAGAAGTTTGTCTTCGTTACTGGCACAACTACAATCCAGAAAAAGGCCCGCCGTTCGCATACTTCAACCGACTATGTTGGCAGGCTTTTGTTAATAGAATCAAGAAAGAAAAGCACGAGCAGAAAATCAAGGGCCGATTGATTCTAGAATATAGCGTAGACTCTTTGTTTGAGGATTCTGATGATATGGAATCAGACATTAACAACCACGTAATCGAATACATCAAAGAGAACAGCTTTATTGACATGACCGAAGAGCCGGTTAGGAAGAAGCGAGAAGTTCCGTATGTTCGTTCTGGTGTAGAGATTTTTATGGCAGAGGAATCAGATGAGTCGTAAGATTTGCCTACTAGGCGACTTGCACATCGGAGCAAGAAAGAGTTCCCAAAACTTTATGAACCTTCAAGAAAGGTTCTTTTCTTTTCTGTTTTCGGAATTGGAAGCTAGAGATATTGACACCATCATTCAACTTGGTGATGTCTTCGACTCTCACGCCACAGTGAATCTTGTATCTCTTAACTTCTTTAAGAAAAAATTCGCTGACGAACTAGTGAAGCGAAAGATTACGATGGTCGCCCTAGTTGGCAACCACGACATTGCTTTCAAGAAGACCCTATCCGTTAATGCGATAGACCAGACGCTGCGTTCATACAAGCCATCCATTCTGGCTGTTTCCAAGCCGACACAAATCAAAATAAAAGAATCTGAGATTCTTTTCGTTCCTTGGATTTGCGAAGAAAACGAGAATCAGGTTGCTTCTGCTGTAGAATTGACCAGCGCGAAATATTGCGTTGGTCACTTCGAATTTAAAGACTTCTATATGTACAAAGGATTAAAAAATGAAAATGGACGCGATGCTTCTCAATATTCTAAGTTTGACCACGTATTTTCGGGACACTACCATCATCGGAATCAGCATGGCAACATTACATACACAGGCACTCCTTATGAGCTTACTTGGAGCGACGTAAACGATCCCAAAGGCTTTACAGTGTTGGACCTAGACTCGGGTATTGCCGAGTTCGTAGAAAGCCCACACACAATGTTTAAAAAGGTCTACGCTGCTTCTGAGAGTGATGTCGATGACCTACTACAAGACAAGTCCTTCGAAAATCATTATGTGAAGCTGTACGTTTCTTGTGAAACTATAGACAAGAAAATTTCTGAGAAGCTGAAGACTCACATTGAATCCTGTGGGTGTTACGATCTTGAAGTGATCGATGTTAGGGAGACAATTCTGACCGACGCTGGAGAAGAGTTGGATTTGGAAACAGTCGAACTAAAGGACAGCAAATCTATCCTAGACCTGCACATCGAGAAGCTTGAAACAAATGTTGACAAGGTTCCTCTAAAACAACTAATGTATTCCCTTTACACAGAGGCTATTGACAAAGAGGAATTTTGATGGCTAGAGTTAATTTTAAAACTGTTTCGGTTAGAAACTTTTTCAGCTATGGCAATGTGCCAACTGTACTTGAGCTTGACAAGGCACAGTACACTCTTGTTTCGGGCAAGAACGGCAGCGGCAAGTCAACCATGCTGCTAGACGGACTTTCGTTCGCACTGTACAACAAGCCTTACAAGAAGGTTAACAAGTCGGGTGTGATCAACTCCATCAACCGCAAAAATTGTGTGGTTGAAGTGGAGTTTTTCGTTGGGACAAGACAGTACAAAGTTATCCGTGGAATGAAGCCGTCCGTGTTCGAGTTGTACTGTGACGGTGAGTTGATGAACCAGCCGACAGATAGTAGAGATTATCAAAAGATTCTCGAAGAGCAAATCCTAAGAATGACACACAAGACATTTTGTCAAGTCGTTATTCTGGGGACTGCCAACTATGTGCCATTCATGCAACTAACCCCTGCTCATAGAAGAGAAGTTGTTGACGATCTTCTAGATGCAGAAGTTTACACGACAATGGCTGAGATTTTGAAGGATAGAATCAAAGAGCGGACCACCAAACAAAACAAGTTGCAGTCCCAGAAGGAAGAGGCAGAGTCTAAGATTGAGATGCTTGAGTCTATCTTGAAAAAGATTCGAGAAGACAACACCGCGCAGATCGAAGGAATTCGCAAAGAGATTCAAACCAACAACGAGTCACTGGAAGACAAAAGAAATTCTCTTCACGCCCTCGAAGAACAATCTAAGAAACTGGAATCCAAGCTAGAGAAGTTTGGGGATGTCTCAACAAAACTTACGAAGTACAAGACCTTCTACAGTCAGATAACAACCAAGAAGAACACCCTCTACACCCAAAAGAATTGGTACACAGATACAACGGACTGCCCGACCTGTAAACAGAAGATTTTTGAAGAGACTAAGGAATCTATGGTCGGACAGATTGAGGCGAGCATTTCTGAAATAGAAACCGGCATCAACGACCTAACAGAAAAAATTACTTTGCTTACGGAAGCTTCTGAAAAAAGGAATGCTGTTAAGGACAAGCTGATAGAGTGTGAGCGTCTGAAGTCAGATTTAAAGTCTGAGATTATAAACACAACAAACCTGAACAATAGACTAGAAAAGCAGATCGCCTCTCTAAGCTCTGTAACAGAAAATGAGGAAGACATCAAGTACAAACTTAGGCAACTTTCTGAATCTGTAGCTGAGTTCGAAAAGTCCTTGACTGAGTGTGAAGAAGAAGGTAGAATTCAAACCTTAGCCTCAACAATGCTTAAAGATGGTGGGATCAAAACAAACATCATCAAACAGTATATACCTGTGTTCAACCATCTGATCAACAAGTATCTTGATGCCCTCGGGTTGTTTGTTTCTTTTGAGCTTGACGAGAACTTCAACGAGAGTGTAAAATCTAGGCATCGCGACGAATTCACCTACGAGAACTTCTCAGAAGGGCAGAAGTCTAGAATCAACTTGGCAATCTTGTTTGCTTGGAGAGAGGTTGCAGCACTTAAGAACTCTGCCGCAGCCAATATTCTTGTGTTAGACGAAGTGTTGGATTCTTCTATGGACTTCGAAGGAACAGAGAGTTTGACAAACCTCTTGACACAGGAACTAAAGGAAGGTAGAATATTCGTCATCAGTCACGCAAACCAAGACACCTTCGAACACATTTTCGATAGGAAACTTGAAGTAAAGCTAGTAAACGGCTATTCTGAAATCATCGAGAGCTAAAAATGGAAACGATCACCGCTTGGCAATTCCTCAAAGAACTTCACAGTGTCATGCACTTTCAAAGCAGAGAAGGTGCCAAGCGCGGTCGAGCATCATCCAGCGAATTGAAGCGTTGGATTCAAAACAAAGCGTTCATCATTAACGGGGAGTCTGTTACTCCAGACGAGCTAATTGATTTCCCGATCATTTCTGTTGTGTTGTTCCCCAAAAACAAAGTCACTATCTGGTAAAGGAAAATTAAGGTGGAAAAGGAAATTCTTCGTGGCAAGTTCGAACGCAAAAAGGTCCGTCATGGTGTTCATCACACCAAGGTCGAAGAGCGTTCTTCCAAGAAGCAACTTCGTAACGAAGAGGCTGAGCGCATGTCGCAATGGGAGCTTGAAGATTATTTGTACGAAGATGAATACGAGGGTTGGGATGGTTAAACTTTAAAAAGGAATATTATGTTCAGTATTATCAACGAAGCATTACTAAAGGGCGGTCAGCCAGTAGACGACGCCTTTTATCTGTTGATGGATGACATCGATCAAGAATCTTGTCGAGATGTTGTAAGTTGGATTCTGTCGAACAACTATGCAGAAAAGCCACCAGAGATTCTTAATCTCTTGATCTGCACTCCCGGTGGAAATCTTTCTTCAGCATTTGCAGTTGTGGATGTTATGCGTGGCAGTCACATCCCAGTTCGAACAATCGGACTAGGAGAAATCTCTTCTGCTGGCCTATTGATTTTCATGTCAGGCGAAAAGGGAGAGCGAATCCTAACTCCAAACACCTCTGTCATGAGTCACCAATTTGCTTGGGCAAACCACGGCAAATACCACGAGCTTATGGCTACCGTGAAGGAATACAATCACATTCAAGAACGGCTTCTAAACCACTACGAAAAGTGCACCAAGCTAAAACGCAAAGATATTGTTGAGAAGCTTCTTATTCCATCTGACGTTTGGCTAAGCCCAGAACAAGCAGTAAAGTATGGTATTGCAGATCGCGTAAAGGAACTAAAATGAAATTTTCTGTGTGGGACTTTTCAAATAAAAAGGAAGACTGGATTGGAATCTTTCTATACTGTTTGCTGGTTCCATTCGTGGTAGTTATTGGATCGGTAATGTTCGCCGCTACGCTTTTTTGTGTGGCGGTCTATATTGCCATGGAGTTTGCCTATAAGGCATTCAAGTATTTTGTTGACGATGTAAAAGGAAATTGATAATATGGCAAAGAAGCAAGCAAAGAAGGTCGAAGAGAAGCAAGTTCAACAAACCCGCAAGCGCGGCGAAAAGGGGTATGTGATGTCTCAGAGCCTAAAGGTTATGAGCACAACCATGGGAATCTCAAAGACTGTCCGTCGAATGTTTATGGAGGCAGAGATTCACGCAAACACTGTTTCTCGAAATCTTGGCAAGTCCGCGCGAGCGGAGATGCAGGCAGAGAATGCCTAATCAAAATTACTCTAGGCTTTATGACGCAGTTACGGCTGCGTCAATTACTGCCAAGGGTCAAGAGTATGTCAGACTACTAAACGAAGCCTTGCTAATATCAGATCACCTCAAAGAGCAACTTGATGATATTGATAAATTATTGGATAATGCAGCTATGACTACAGAAAATTTAATCACAACACACGAAGAGCTAAAGTCTAAAGTCCTAGAAGCTTTGCATTCTGGAGAAGTGCTCATAGAATTCGAAAAGGCTGACGGAAGCATTCGAAAGCTTCGCGGAACTCTAGACCTTGACAATCTGATTAGTGAAGAGTATCATCCCAAGAACGAAGTCGAACGAAAGAAAAACCCAGATGTTCAGAATGTTTTTGACCTCGACAAGAAAGAATGGCGTTCTTTCCGTTGGGACAAGTTACGTGCGTTTAATGGCGCGCGTTTAGATGTAATTTTAGGAAACATGGATGTAATTTTAGGAAACAAAGACATTGACTATTGATTTGCGTTGATGTACAATACGTAAAATACTTTGAGATAGGCAAAATGTATATTTTATCAAGAACCGTTTCAGGTGGGCTTGCCCCTTGGTACAAGTCTTTTGGTAGTCTTAATCAAGTGAAGGTCTTTCTTTCAACGACAAAGATGATTAAGGCCAATCTGATTTTGGTAGAGATTCCATCTTATAAGGAAATTAGTCTTGACGAACTCGAAAAAGCTGTATAAACTGTTTGGTAGGATCAAGAAAACAGGAATCACCGAAAGCATCTACGTCATCGCAGAATCTGTAGATGAAGCAGCCGAAGAAGCAAAAAAGTTTGCAGACTTGGTTGAAGGTGTGGTAGAATACGATTCTCTAGGTAAAGACTGGAACTAGTCTAATGGGCCGGTAGCTTAGCGGTGAAAGCGGCATACTCATAATATGTTGATCGGGGGTTCAAATCCCTCCCGGCCCACCACAAATAATTGCTGTAGCTCAGTTGGTAGAGCAGACCTCCCTCAAGGTGAAGGACCAAAATGCCGGGAATAAAGGTTAGGCCGTTGGTTCGAGTCCAACCAGAAATTAAAATTTAGGATGCCTACTGCAAAATACTTGTAACCATAAACTACAAACAATGCGCATCCTGTTAGCAAGGGTCAGTTCAGCAAACTTTAACTATTTTTGACATAGCCCAAAGTTGACCCTGTAAAGAATTGGAGAGATAATGTCAGAGGTATACTCAAAGGTTTACATCGCAGTATTAGAAGAAGTCGATGACTTTATGGTGCCAACTCTAGTTGCGCACTCAATGCTCGGAGCACATCTGGAGTTCTCTGGAGATAGTGTTTACGATAGCTGGTTAGAGAATTCTTTCCGAAAGGTTGTCTTGCGAGTAAACGAAAAAGAGTTCGAGAAGATAAAGACCCTTCCTAACTTCAAAGTTTATCTTGGACACGAGAATACCCAACTCGAAGCTCGAAAGTCCTGTGCTGTTGTAAGCCCAGTTTCAAGTAAAGACGTTCCGAATGTTTTGAAGTACGCTAAGCTTTGGAAGCCTTCGGCATAGATTTGAATATTAAAAAGGATTTGTCATGGAACCTGTATTGATTGGCAGCAGAGCACTTGCGTTCTGGGTCGACGACTTTCCTGTAAAGGCAGATGCTGATTGGGACGTGATTTCCGACTCACCAATCGAAGGAACTGAGTGGCACGACCCTGAGTTTCTAAACAATCGGGCCATGGCAGAAGAGTTTCGTTCTTTTGGTCGTGTGAAACTTCCTGATGGGGGCGAAGCTTATGTTATGTCTCTTTGTGGGCTTGCCCTCATAAAGAGAAGCCATCTTTGGAGAGACTTAAGTTTCCAGAAACATATTACCCACTATCACAAGTATCTGAAGTGTCATCTCTATTCAAAAGATGACCAGCCTTTCCTTGAAGAGAGGATTCGTCTGACAAAAGAAGCGTTCCCACAAGGCAACCCAAATCTCAATCAGATGAACGTTGACTTCTTTACGGATGCTGTCACCAAAAAGTACGATCATGATTGGCTGCACGAGTTGTATGCTTTTTATGAAAAGCCATTGTATACCCGAATGCAAGTTAACCCAGATCGTGCTTGGTGTGATGTAGAAAAGTGGAATCAGTTTTCATTTCTTGATAAAGTGAGGGCTGTTGCAGAAGAGGCATATGTCATTGCCACCGAAAGGTTTTTGGTTCCTAATAACTGGAACTATAGCCCGAAGAGAGCGTACATCAAGTCTGTTGACAAGATTTGCACCACACTTTGTTCTGGGTGGTTCAGAGACTTTGCAATTGACTATTACCCTCATGTAATTGGGTTGTTTGATGAACAAAAGATTAAAGACGTTGTAAACCTTATTATTTCACTTCCAGAATCAGAACGGAGATATTTTAAATCATGAGCAAAAAAGAAAAGACCCCAAAGCAACTTCTTAAGCAGGCCGTGGCATGCGCACTACGTGAAGCTGATTCCGAAATCATTCAAGAGTTTTTCGGTTCCGAAATTTCAGTCACACCAAGCGAGTATGCTCTCGAAAACCGAGAGCATTACCAATATTACTTCGATTTCCTAGATGGACTAGAGAAGGATGGCATCAGCTTCGAGTATGAGGGTAATCATGGCGGAGAAGGGCAGGGCGACGAATACTGGTCTGTTTATTCATTCACTAATGGAACAGAAGTAGTGTATGTAAAGTTTGATGGGTGGTATGCTTCATATAATGGCGCAGAATACGACGAGTGGTATTTCGTAGAACCTGAACAAAAGACGATTACTGTTTTCGAAAGAGTTTGACAGTAACAACTAAATAAGATACAATGTTGTCAGAGTTAGCACTTACCTATAGCACTGGTCGTTAACTCTTTAAGAAGCTTGCGAGTGCCTGTGGAGCTATAGGCGAAGCAAAACCACAAACAAGCAGATCGAGGTGGAGAGCCTTGACAAACAGGTGAAAGTCCTGTAGAATTATAGAGATTTCGTTTCCGTGCCCTCCGCGTGATGTGTAGGCACGCTGTATTATGGTAAGCAGAGATTCTTTAGTCACATTAGAAAGCTGTAAAATTAGTTTGTCAATGTGGCTTCGGAGTGGTGAATGCGCAGGCTGATGCGCCGAAACAGGAAACCGCCGTGTCGTGTCCTGCCGAGCAGCAAATGCGCTCGTTGATCGAGTCACGGAAGCCTGAGATCAGCACAGGCCACCACAAAAATAAAAGTAGTTGACAGTGTTGAGTTCTTGCGATATAATCTTCACATACTAAGTCAACTGAGGTGTGCGATGAACAAAACTAATGAACTCGTAAAGCTGGTGAATTCTGGTAGCCACAAGATTGATGGATATACTGTATATCGAAAGATTGCTAGTGGCGAGTGGATTCGTAGCTCTGTGTGGCGGAAGGACGTTGTTCTTCGAGCATCGGTTGAACTGATGAAGATTTGTTAAAATTGTGGTTGACAAGCAACAACTAATCAACTATAATATAGTTTCAGTTGCGGGTTCACGAGGTGTGACGCTGGCCTCATAAGCCAGTTGGGAGAAAGTTCGACTCTTTCGCCCGCAACCAAGCTTCTGAAGCCAAGAACTTCTTGGATGCAATACAAAGCAGTACAGATTTCACCCTAGGTGGCGGAATTGGTAGACGCAGCGGATTCAAAATCCGCCGTCGAAAGACGTGCCGGTTCGACTCCGGCCCTAGGGACCACCTAATTTGGGGGCATAGCTCAGCGGTAGAGCAATCGGCTTTTAACCGATAGGCCGAAGGTTCGAATCCTTCTGCCCCCACCAGATTAACGAAGGATGATTGCGGCAACTAAATAAAATACGGCCAGAGGTTTTCGATTTTTCCTCATTAATCCAAAAGTAGATAGTCATCCTGACAAATTTGTCAACCATATTATGAAAAGGCATTGGGAATTTTCTAGACACTACGCCGAGAGAGCTTTGTTGAGGATAGATTCCCCCAAAGAATTCTCACGATCTTTGGCAAATAGATTGAACAATGAAGTATTGCAGTTGGTGTTTGAATGCCACCTAAACGGAAACGTCGGTAGACGCTTATACCATGAAGGAATGCGAATAGGATACACATGGGACGAAAATAAGCGTGCGATTGTTATTCAAACAGTTTACTAGTTTTGCTCCTGTCGTCTAGCGGTTAGGACACCTCACTTTCTATGAGGGAACTGGGGTTCGATTCCCCACAGGAGTACCAGAATAAGAGTTTCAAGACTCTGGGTGTAGCTCAGTTGGTAGAGTCCTCGCTTTTTGTATTTTCTATTTGTTGTGTTTATTAAACAGGTTATTTTGTGATGTCAGAATTAAAAACTTGTAATAAATGTGGAGCGCAGTATGAGCCATACGGACAGAGAATGGCGATCTGTAGATCGTGTAGGAGAGCATACGACAGAGAGTTTCACAAAAATAGAAATGTAGAGACAAAAGCAAGAAAACATGAATTGCAAAAAATTAGGGAAAAACAAAACAAACAATACATATGGGATTACCTAAAGATTCATCCTTGTGAAGTGTGTGGGGAACCTGACCCTGTGGTATTAGAGTTTGACCACTTGGACCAGAACAATAAAAGAAATTCTGTTTCTGTTATGTATGGTTGCTCGTTGGAAACAATAAAAAAAGAGATTGGCAAGTGCAGAGTTCTCTGCGCTAACTGTCATCGAAGAAGGACTGCATTACAACTGGGCTGGTACAACGGAATAATTCCGTGACTTAAACGAGCCAGTTTAGAAGGGCAAGCGACATAGTTGGAGAGATGTATCAGACTGTAAATCTGACGCCGCTGGCTGAGTAGGTTCGAATCCTACCTTGCCCACCAGTAAATTATGTAGTACAATTAGAGTTTGGAAGGTTGGCAGAGTCCGGTTTATTGCAACGGTCTTGAAAACCGTCGGGGACTGAACATCCTCCGTGAGTTCGAATCTCACACCTTCCGCCAGAACAGAGGCGACGTGGCAGACACGGCAATGCAGGTCGGGATAAGGTTTTATCTTGATTCTAGATGAAAGATAAAACTCCCCGATTGGGTGCGCACCCAATGTAGGTTCGAATCCTACCGTCGCCTCCAGAGTTTGAGTGTATATCAGTGGTGAGATAATTGCGTGACGAGCGCAAAGGTCGCAGGTTCGATCCCTGCCACTCAAAATAAAGTTGTTGACTTGTTATGGGGAGTGTGAGATAATTCTTCCTGTAGCAGAAACAAAGTCAAAGGTGAAGCTAGGTTCTACCGCGACTTAATACTCCTAGAGTTTTAAAGGAAAAGTTCAGCAAACACTTAATGAATAATATATGTTAGGCTGTAAGACAAAGCCAACTTGGTAACGGTTAGTTGGTGGGTTCTTACTGGGTCGCAGTTCCGAGTAAACTGTGGGTGCTCTCAGCCATGGTGGGATATTGATTCCAGAAAGGTATCTCGAACTTAGTCAGAACCGTGGTCTGAGTTTTAAAGTAAGCGGAATCCTTTTCCTGAGTTTTAAAGTAGTTGACTTTAAGTTAGATTTGCAGTACAATAGATGTTGATTTGATTGATTAGTCTAGAAACCTATAGGACGCCAAGCTTTAATGCTGGTAACGTGCGTGGGAAGCACATCAATCAATCACATAGCGAGGCAAATTGTCAAATTCCCAATGACAATTTGGACACAGTGGTATAACATTTTCTTCCGAATTCACCTCAGACAGAAGTGCGCTGTCTGGGAAGCTAGCAACCGACTTTATGTGTGCGAGTTCTACATGCTTATCGTATCCGCATTTGCGACAAGGACTATCTCTTAAGTGTTTTAGCCAACTTCTAGCAAAGTTTCTTATGTGTGAGTTGACCCATGATGGGTGCTTTCCTTTGACCGACAAAAGATTTCTGTATTCGCCGATGGTTTTGTCTTTGTGTCCTCTGGCTTTGTATTCTAAGAAGTGTGTTTCGCATCGGGTATGTCTGTACGACCAGACAGGTGCACTACACTCTAAGCAAGTTCTTGTTAGTTTTCTTTTCGGTGTTTTGTTGTTTTCTTTTGCAGCACACGATCTTGAGCAATATTTTGGGTTTGTGGTTTCTTTGTTGCAGTGGTAGCAGTTATTCATTTTAAGTTCCTTTTGTTGGGGTTGTATCGGCTCAGTCTTCTAAACTGTAGAAACCGTAATTGGACGCATGTAGGTTCGAATCCTATCAGCCCCGCCATATATTTATAGAGTCGAACCGTAGAGTCGTGAAGCATTGCATTTAACACTGAGGTTCGAATAATATTTTTCTTTTGATATTGGCAGATGCCAATCCTACCGGGCAGGCCACAGAATTTAAGATATGGATGTAGATAAGAAATTTCAAGAAAGCCTACAGTCTGTTAAGCTATTAGACGAAGAACTCAAGATTGTTTATGGGTTTCTCGATGAAATGGCTAATCTACATCCTAAGAGAACTGGATTGCCTGTTGTAATTTGGTTTGGAGAAGTTGGTGGACAACACGGACCTCGAATCAAAGTTTCTAATAAAGGAAAGATGACAGCAAACGATAGCTTTGTTGTGTCTGTCTCTAAAACTCCTACGGTACTTACACCAAAAATGGTTAAGTTAAAACCCAGTGAAGTTGAAGAAGTCTTAGACTGGGTTAAGTTGAATTATGAAGATTTGATGTTGATGTGGAAAATGTTCGAGACTGGGGACGAAGACCCCACAGAAGTGATCTTGAACTTGAAGAAGATTTAATATATGCTTGGCTAGTAAGTGAAAGCATGTTTAATCGGGCCAGCGAGCCTTTACTCACCCCGATGAGCGAGAAATCGTCATTACATGGTGCATCTAGATTTGGTTTGTTGTGTGTGGAGAAGCATTGGCGACTTCCGGGGGCAAAAATCCTTGGCAGCAGGTTCGATCCCTGTCACACGTTGTCTGACGAGACAAGCAAACCTTCGCCCCTATAGTTAAGTGGTATAACTTCGGCTTTGTAACCCGACATCCTCTGTTCGATTCAGAGTGGGGGCACCAAAAATTAGTTGGGGGCTAAATGAAGAGGATGTCGGTTCGATTCCGACCTAGACTGTGGATTCAGTTGAACTGCGACGGCCCCTCGAAGGTTTGATTCCTTCAGCCTCCATCAAGCGGGTAAGGTGTTTATGGATACACGCGAGTCTTCCAAACTTGAATAGACCGGATCGTTACCGGCTACCCGCTCCAAAATTTCAAAAGAATGGATCGTTTCAGCAAACTTTAAACTACACTACACTTCTTATGTAAAATGTAAAAACTAGCGATCCTGTTTTAGTTTGATTTCAGCAACAAAATAAGCTACCATTGTAATCAAAGCTGGAAAAGCAAACCAGCACATCAAACTGGTAATTGAAGAGGAAATAAATCATGGCAACTTTTGCACAAGCTGTACAAAACGACAACGAACAAAACACAATCAAGCCTGTTGTCGATCTTTTCTTTCTTGCTGGCGCTTCTCGCGGCAAGAATCTGGAATCTGAATTCCGCAAAGCGTTTGATGCTTACCCCATTCTAACTGCTCGACTTGGCCTTTGGCTGCGGGATGTTCGAGGCGGTGCAGGCGAACGTCAACAGTTCCGCAACTTCCTGAACTTTCTGGAATCCTATTCAGACCAATCTCGCGAGATTCTTTTTTCTCTGATTCCTGCAATCGCCGAGGTCGGTCGCTACGATGACCTGTTCTGTTTCAAGTCCCCAGAATTTAAGTTTCATGGGTTTGTGCAACTTCAGAAGGCGCTTGCCGATCCAAACACAGCTTCACTGGCAGCAAAGTGGTGTCCTCGTGAGAAGTCTGCAAAAGCGGATGTTGCGAAGGATTTCCGCAACTTCCTTGGCTTGAACTCGAAGCAGTATCGCAAGATGCTTTCGACTCTGACCAATGTTGTCGAAACTTCTATGTGTGCTAAGCAGTGGAACGACATTGTTTTTGCACACGTTCCGTCGGTAGCTTCTGCTCGGTATCAAAAGGCTTTCAACCGTAATGCTCCTGAAGCTTACGCTCGATATCGCGATAGTCTGGTCAAGGGCGAAACAAAGATCAACGCTTCGGCAGTTTTCCCTTACGACGTTGTTATGTCTGCCATCCGTGGCGACCGGGTTGTTGCAAACGAACAGTGGAAGGCACTTCCCGATTATGTCGGTGAAGCAAAGATTCTTCCGATGATCGACGTTTCTGGTTCAATGTCCATTCAGGCCCATGGCTCTAGCCTCTCTTGCATGGACATCGCGATTTCTCTTGGGATGTACATTGCCGAAAAGCAACAAGGGAAGTTCAACGGGTTGTATCTCACTTTCACTGAGCGTCCTCGACTAGCAACCCTAGCCAACGGAGACTTGCTAACAAAGTTTCTTAACGTAAAGCAAAACGTTGGGTTTTCAACAAACCTAGATGCAGCTTTCCGAGAGATTCTGAATGTGGCGAAAGCCGGGAAAGTCCCTCAAGAAGAGATGCCTGAGTATCTGTTGATCATGTCTGACATGCAGTTCAACGGAAAGGCATTCCACTGGGATGACGCCCTCAAGGCGAAGATTGACGCAGAGTTTGCTCTGTATGGTTACAAGACCCCAAATCTGATTTGGTGGAACATTGCAGCCGCACAAACTTCGGTCCCTGTGAAGGCCAACGTTGAGGGGGTTGGGCTTGTATCTGGAGCTTCGCCTTCTGTGGTTAAGAGCATTCTGGCAGCTAAGAATGTAACCCCTGCGGACATCATGTTGGAAGCGATCAACTCTCCACGATACACTCGCTGGATTTAAAGAATAGCCCGCCCAGTGCGGGCTTTTTGTTGACTTCAAGATTTGGTGGTGCTATACTACAAACTGTGATTTAGATGGAATTTTATGTGTAAAGTGCGTTTTGATATAACTGCTGTGATCTACGATAAAAAGGGGAGGATTCTTTCGATTGGCAAGAACTCTTACGTCAAAACGCATACCGTTATGGCTAAGATGGCTAGCAAGGTAGGACTTCCAGACAAAGTGTTTTTGCACGCAGAGGTCGACGCTATTCTCAAGTGCCGTGATCTGTCCAAAGCACACAGAATCTTTGTTTCTAGGTTTTATAAAAACGGCAATCCTGCTCCAGCTAAGCCATGCCCTGTGTGTACCGAAGCCATTCGGGAACTGACAGACATCGAAATCATTGAACATACTTGATAGGACGACAAACATGTGCCCTCAGTGCGGTGGAATGCTGGTGTACAAATTTAACAAAAAGAAAAAACACATGGTTGTAAAGTGTGTTGACTGCAAATTCAAGGTTTGATATAATGCAAAAACTGACTCCATTCTACTTTTGGAAAAAGCTTGTAAGCTCCAAGACCCCATTCGAAGCTACTAGGGTTGTGTCTGGATACATGGCTTACAATGTCAATAACTTTATGTACAACATTCAACAGTTTTTCAAAAAGGACTGATTATTATGAGTAAATTTCTTGAGTGGCCTTCGATTGAACAATTCCGACATGTGGTAAAGGAAGTTCGCATGCGAGCACAATATGTTGGTAAAGACGAAGAAGGAAATGTCATCGTCAACCGAGATGCATCGATGCCGAAGATCAAATTTACCGGCACTGTGAAGATTCACGGAACAAACGCTGGTATTGGATTCAACCCCAAAACCGGAGAAATCTGGGCGCAATCTCGTTCTCAGGTTCTGGGTTCTGGCAACACGAACTTTGGCTTTTGGAACTACGTCGAAGAAAACAAGGAAGCGTTGAAGGAAATTTTCTTTGACCAATTAATTTTTGCGGATGCCGCTGACATCGAGAGTGTATACTTCTTCGGAGAATGGTGTGGACCAAACGTCCAAAAGGGCGTTGCCGTTTCTTACCTTCCGAATAAAATTTTCGTTCTTTTTGGAATTCGAATCAAATATTGTGACGGGCGTGTGCGAAACGTTCCGATTGAGTATCTTGAAGAATGTTTAATTTTTGATGACGAATTGATCTATGACAATTCAATTAACTTCTACAATATTTTCCAGTTTGGGAAGTATGAAGTAGAGATTGACTTTTCGAATCCAGAAGCAGTTCAAAACGAGCTTGTTAGGCTAACCGAAGAGGTCGAGGCCAATTGTCCTGTCGGCAAGTTCTTTGGGGTAACGGAGAACACTGTCGGCGAGGGAATTGTATGGGTTTCCGAAGAGGATCACGGCGGACATGTGTTTAAGGTAAAGGGCGAGAAGCACTCTGTTTCCAAGGTTAAGACTCTTGCCGCAGTTGATGTTGAGAAGGTAAAGTCCATTGAAGAGTTTGTGGAAAACACTGTCACTGAAAATCGACTGAGGCAAGGGCTTGAAGTTCTTCGCCGCGAAGGAATCATCGCAGATATGAAGGCTACTGGACATTTTGTTAAGTGGATTTCATCTGATATTGCTCGCGAAGAAGCAGACACCCTTGAAGCATCTGGCCTTACGATGAAGGATGTCGGCAGTCTGCTTTCAACCCGCGCACGCAAGTGGTTCCACACCTTCGGCATCGAGGCAAGCTAAACGCGACATTGTAGAAGTTTACGCAGGTAGTTGACACGAAAGGCACGGTTAGGTATAATCCTTTCTGTGCCTTTTTGATTTGGGGATTTTTAAATGTCTAAGGTTATCTTCGCTGCATATGGCAGTCTGCTGGATTCGGAGTTGATGGAGCAAATTCTAGGGAAGTCTCCTACAAAGTTCAAGGGCAGTCACGCAAAGATTCTTGACTATCGACTTCACTTCGATACATTCGCCACTATCGTTCCCGATGTCACGGACTATGTGCCTGTTGGCTTGTGGGTTGTTGATGAGGAAGACTTGACCAAGCTGGATGCGTATGAAAGCTGCCCCCACCTGTACGAGCGAACAACTGTTCGAGTTTGGTATGAAACTCTTCGCGGCGGAGCAGAAGTGATCAACCACTGCGAAGCACAAGTTTACATTATGAGGGCACTTCAGCCTGCCGGAGAAGAAGAGGCTCCTGCTAAATACTATATTGACCAGATTGCTGTGGGCTACAGCGACTTTGGTCTTGACAAGTACAAGCTCATGCGAGCATATAACAAGGCAATTAACAGAGGTTGAGATGGCAAAAGAGCTACTACAAAAGGCACAACAGATTCACCAGCAATACGATACAGGCATTGTTACGGCAATGCGCGGCGCAGACAGCCCTACAGTCGAACGCCTTGGAATCGAAGACGTTGATAGCTGGAACGAGAAGAATACGGTTGAGCTAGAGAAGAACATTGTTTCGAAGGGCTTCAAGTATTTGAAGCTTCTTGGGTCTTACCCAGAGGAAGGTGGCAGTACAGTTAGAGAAAAGTCTTTCTTGGTCTGGTCAGAATCAGGAAAAGATGTTAAAATGTTTGTGGTGGAGATGGGAGAGCTTTACGATCAGGACTCCGTGATCTATACTCCGAAAGGACAGAAGGCTACTCTGATTTACACAAACGAGACTAGCGGAAAGAAAGGTCAAACCGAAGTTCTTGGAAACTTTACTCCAGACTCTAACTCAGAATGGGCGTCTGAGATTGAAGCCGAACCCGGTTCAAAGTTTGTTTATGAGTCAGTTAAAACAGTTGACATTTACGCGAAAGCAATCAAACTAATGAGGCTATAATGCATCCTTACATTGTTGTGATTAACCGCCCGTATTATCCAACAGTTCATTACGCTAAAACTATGGAAGAGGTTGAGACTATCAAAGCTCGACTTCTAGAAGAGCATTCAGAATGCGGCGAGTACGATTCAACAATTACCGTGGCATTGGTACTGGACGAAGACCACATCAAGACTGATTACTAGAAACACAAAATTTGACAAAGCCTCAAGGGGAATGGGATAATAAACCATTCCCCTTTTTATTAACACGGAGATGTAAATTTATGGATAGATGCCTATCATGTGACTCGCCAAATATGAAGAAGCTTGGGATGCGGTTTCTGGGCAAAGAAAGAGGTCGAGGTTTCAAATGTAATAACTGTGGAGAAACCTTTGTTCTTCCCTTCGAGTCAACAGAAAAATTGGAAGTCTCCAATGAGGATTTTGAAAAGAATCTCCAATTCATACGTGACCCTGAGTATATCAGAGATATTCGGACAAGAGACTCACTAGTTTTTGTTTGTGCGGTAAACAACTCCAAAGTCAACGAAAGGTTTCTTTCTGCGCTTTTGGAGTTTTGTGATAAGAATAATTCAAAATTAGTAGTGTTGCCGATCAGATATAAAAATCCGTCGATGCTGAACGATTCCGAAGAAGTTTACTATGATTCTAAGATTGTTCCTTATCTGGTAGAAAACAACTTTGACTTGCATGGCAATATTCGGGTTCTGGGCGGCATCAAGGTTCAAGCTACAGTAGACAGCCCCCTAAGCGGCATCGAAGGCTTGTCGAAGGGTTCTAGTGTGATTGTACCCCACCCGCAGCTAGCCCTAAGAACTTTACCCAGACAAACAGAGAAGTACCCCGCAATCGCAACAACAACCGGGGCCATTACAGAAAAGTTTTACAGCAATACAAAGTCTGGGTTTAAGGCAGGATTCAATCATTCCTTTTCGGCAGTTCTTGTAGAGTATGACGATTCTGACGACCACTTCATTCGACATCTGAACTTTGATGGTGCAGGCTTCTTTGATTTGGGAACCTACTACGGAGACAGCCAATTCAACGAAGACAACTACATAGAAGATGTCTGGATTGAACCCGGCCAAAGAAGTGTTGTTGCTCTTGTTACTGGTGACAGCCATGTAATGTTCCACGATTCAGAAGTCGCTCAAGCTACTTTCTTCGCTAGTGACAGTATAACAAAGACTTTGAACCCCGAGGTGATTGTTCGCCACGATGTGCTTGACTTTTTCTCAAGAAGCCATCACTCAAAGAACGATTGGATTCTAAATTACGCTAAGCACCACGAAGGCAAAGCGGGAAACATTCAAGTTGAACTTGAAGAGGTCATTAAGTTTATCAATGACACAACTCCAAAGGACACCAAAAACGTAATCGTTGCCAGCAACCACAACAATCATCTAAAGCGATGGCTACTTGAATCTGACCCAAAGACCGACCCAGAAAATGCTTTGTTGTATCATTGGTTAAGCTATAATGTTTTGAAGCACACCAAGATTGTCAATGGAACTGTGGTGCAAACCCCAGACCCATTTGTGCTTTATTGTGGGGGCAAGATGACTCATGAAACGGTGTTCCTCGGTGAAAGCGACTCTTACAAAATCATGGGGATCGAGGTAGGTCTTCACGGACACGTCGGGGTCAACGGAGCCAGAGGGAGCGCGAAAGCTTTTTCCAATGTTCCGATGAAAACAATTTCAGGGCATTCTCATTGTTTGCTGCCGGGACATTCCGCCCTAACAGTAGATGGGTGGAAACCCGTAGAAGATGTGAAAGTTGGTGAGCTTGTTTTGTCGTATGACCCAAAAACAAATAAAAATGTTTGGACAGAAAATAAGCGCACACACAAAAGTTTTTATTCCGGCACTGCGATTGAAATAAAAAATAAACACTTTACACAAATAGTCACAACAAATCACAGTCTATTCACAAAAGATGGAGAATATATTAATGTTTGTGAAGCAATTTTAACAAAAAATCCTTCGTGCGTCCCTCTTTCTGCTGCGGAGGGCAGTTCTTCAGTGGAAGGTCTAGACATCGATGAGTTGACTTTGCGTAGAATTGTTGCTATATGTGCTGACGGTCATGTGGATAAAAACGGATATTTTTCGTTTCACATAATCAAGCAAAGAAAGTTAGACAGAATTGTAGATTTATTTTCTGGAAATTTTACTCGCGGCGGACTAAAGAAAAACGGACAAAAATCTTTCAAATATTCTTTGTCTGTCGATAGCGAAGCTCACAAGGAAATGTCAAAATATTTTTCCTATGGAAAAAAACAGATTCCTGAATTTGTTAAACAGTTAAGTTCTGTCTGTAAGGAAATTTTTATAGACGAACTCAGATACTGGGACGGAACACTCGACACAGGAGGAAATGGGCGGCAGTGGTCAACTGCGAAACAAGAAGAAGCAAATCTTGTTAGCGAAATCCTCGTCGAGCTTGGATATAGGACTTCGGTTTACCATAAAAAGTCTCACTTAAAGACTAGAGGAGAACAACAGTTTGTTGTTACTTGGTGTGCAGATAAAAATTACTCTCACTTTGGAGATTCGAACACACACCAAAAGTACAGGCAGTCAGCGTGGGGCGCAAGGACATACGAAGTAGAAAGTGTTCAGGTAAGTTGCTTAGAAACTGAGTTTAAAAATTTCTGGATTAAACATGATTCTACAGGAAAAGTTTCGTTGACTGGAAATTCTGTAACGATTGACAAGGGCGCATATGTTGTTGGAACTTCGTCGAAGTTCAAGATGCCATACGTGAAGGGGTTGTCTAGTTGGGATCACGCACACTGCATCATCCACGCCAACGGCAAGCGACAATTAATTTTTATCCGCAACGGCAAGTGGAGAGCAAAATAACAAAAGGGGCTTGACGGCCCCTTTTTCTTTTGATATAATCCTCTCCATCAGCTAACCAAACGAGGAAACACAAAATGAGTGAAGTTTACTACCCCGGAGACTATGTGAAGTATTCCCTTGGCGGAGAGGTCGATTACGGCACTGTTGTGAGAATGGGAACTCATTGCAACCCACATGATCCTAATCAAGTGCTTGTTGTTTGGGACAGCGACGGCAACACACTTCATGCGGGACTGAATTGTGTGAGTCTTGTTCGTCGTGCAGCGGAACAAAAAGCCTTCATTGAAAGGACGCTTGGTGAACAAGAAAAGGAATTTAACAAGACTTCTGATAAGATGAGCGTTGCCGACCTGAAGAAGTTTCTCGAAAAGTTGGACGACAACATGTATGTTTCCGGCATTCACAGTCTGTCCTTTCATTTCGGAAAGGGTAGCTAAAAGTCTTCGCCTAGAGTATAATGCAGGTTCTTGAGTTCTGGGGGCACAAATGTACAAGATTATCGAAGCTCTAGTATCTCGCGGAGAAACCTTAGAGTATGCCGAAGACGCCCTAGAGGTAATGATAGCTGAAGTTTGCTTTGGTGAAGACGATGTTTATAACGTCCTCAAAGTTCAAGGGCTTGTAGTTACAGCAGAACTTGTAGAAGAACTATACGAATTGTGTGGCGATGCCTTGCAGCATCTGGAGTAAAGATTAAATGATTACTATCAAAGCAACCCCAAATCTGGTTGAATTCTTTTTGTCTGAAGGCAAAGTCGTTACAATCAAACAGTATCAGAAGTTTTCTCATTTTCAAGAGCTAGCAGCTTTTTTGCGGGTTCATGACAAGTGCAAGGAAGAAGCCCTTGCTGTAGGAAAAGCCGCTGAGAAGACTAAGGTTAGTCTCAACGGAGAGAACGCCCACGATGGCTGGACGATTTTAGAACTAGAAATGAAAACGCCTTTTTGTGTGAAAACATACAACAAGGCTCTTACTCGCGAGTTATCCTTGGAGTTGACTTGGGGACTGGGTCATTGGTCGCTCAAAATAAGGAAAGAGTGTGGTCAATCAATCATCTTTCGAAGATTCAGTTGGAATCGCGAGAGTAAAAAGGAATATAAAATGCTAAAATTGCTAGCCGTAACGCCAAACACCGGGCCAAAATATTATGACTACAGCGTGGAAACTTGGAAGTTTCCTGCGGGAGAGACTGGCCTTCAACATAGTGTGTACCCTTATTACGGTGAACCAGCAAAGTTAAAGATTGTCTGCAACTTCGAAAGCAACGACGATCTGATTAACCTCTTGTTGTTGAATGATGCTTTGAGGGAAAGCTTTGGGCTTGAAGCTCCTATCGATCTTTACATTCCTTACTTTCCGTATGCTCGCCAAGATCGACGTATGTGTGATGGGCAGTCAAATTCTTTGCGGGCAATTGTAAACCTAATTCGAAGTTGCAAGTTCAATCAAGTCGAAGTTGTTGACCCTCACAGCGATGTTCTTTCTGCGCTGTTTGGACCGGGTGAGCTAAAGGTTATTAGCCAACTGGACGCAATTAAAGGCTCACACATTATTCAGAATTACATTAACTTCAAAGAAAAGACCTACATCGTCGCCCCAGACGCAGGAGCTTTGAAGAAGATTTATCAAATCTCTGGATATTTTGGTCTACCAGTTATTCAGGCTTCTAAGAATCGAGATGTTGTTAAGGGAACAGTTTCAGGAACAGTTGTACAAGACTTGGGAATTTCTGACCCTGTAAACCTTCTAGTGATCGATGATATCATCGATGGCGGTCGGACATTCATCGAGCTTGCAAAAGAACTTCGCAAAGTGTATAATGTTAAACGACTCGGGCTTTGGGCTTCACACGGAATCTTTAGCAAGGGCGTCGATGTTCTAAAAGATTACGACGATATTGATGTGTTCAACAACATGTCCCAGTTCAAACTTTCTTCTGATGAAGAAGTTGAATATAAAATTGAAGAGGAAAAATAAAATGAGTTTTTCTACAAAGACCGCACTTACCTGCATTGACAGCTACAAGCTTGGACACGCAGATCAATATCCGCCGAACACCTTTAAGGTGTATAGCAACTTCACTGCGCGCAGCGTTAAGCACCTCAATGTTAGTCACAAATACAAATCCGAATATATCGTCTGGGCTGGCATTCAGAATTTTCTAAAGGAACTGATAGAACTTTGGGACGAGACTTTCTTCCTTCGTAAAAAGGAAGAATTAGTTGCGGAATTCGCGGAACTTGTTGCTCCATTTGTCGGTCCTCGCGGATTTGATGTCAGCCGAATCGAGTGGTTGCACGACCTTGGCTATCTGCCGCTGCAAATCAAGGCACTTCCAGAAGGCACCGTTGTTCCGGTTGGAGTTCCAGTTTTGACCATCACGAACACCCTACCCGAAGCTTACTGGCTTCCAAACTTTTTGGAAACTCATCTGTCTGCCGATCTTTGGAAGATTCCGACCTCTGCCACAATTTCTGCCTATTACCGTCGCATTATTGAAGAGTACGCTGAGCTTACGGGTGGCAGCAAGGAATTCATCGCATGGCAAGGCCATGACTTCAGCGTTCGCGGGATGTCGGGCATCGAAGACGCTGCGCGCTCGGGCTTTGGACATCTACTGCCTTTTAGTGGAACTGACAACATTCCGGCAGTTGTGCTAGCCAACAAGCGGTATCAGGGCAAGAGTTGTTTTGTTGGAGGCTCTGTTCCGGCCACAGAGCACTCTGTGATTTGTGCAGGCTCCAAGGAAGGTGAACTAGAAACCTTCCGGCGACTGCTGAAAACCTATCCTTCCGGGATTGTTTCGATTGTTTCGGATACTTGGGATTTCTGGCGAGTCATCACCGAATACACTAAGGAACTGAAACAAGAAATTCTTTCCCGAACTCCAGACCAATTTGGCAATGCCAAAGTAGTATTCCGGCCAGACAGCGGCGACCCTGTGAAGATTCTGTGCGGCTACAAGGTCGCAAATGTCAAGAGTGTATATGACACTTACGGGATGATTGAAGCTGAAAACCAAGGGTGTGAGGTTGTTTATACCGAAGACGACGAAGCATACTACAAATTCGAATCCTATGATGATGGCTGGTCAACCTCATACGAAGTGGAAGAGATTTCCGAACACGAAGTAAAGGGTGCCGTACAGTTGCTTTGGGAAGAGTTTGGTGGTACAATCAACGCTCAAGGATACAAGACTCTCAACCCCCGCGTTGGTCTTATCTACGGCGATTCGATCACACTTACACGCTGCGACCAAATTCTTCAAGAACTCAAGGAAAAGGGATTTGCTTCTGACAATGTGGTGTTTGGCATCGGCAGCTACACTTTCCAATACACCACTCGCGACACTCTCGGCTTTGCTATGAAGGCAACCTATGTCGAAGAATCCGGCAAGGGACAGGCAATCTTCAAAGACCCTGTCACTGACAGCGGAACCAAGAAGTCTGCGCGAGGTCTGTTGTGTGTGGTCGAAGGCGAAGACGGATACCCTAAGCTTCTTCAAGATGTGACCACAGAAGAAGAGCGGACTGGACTTCTGCGAACCATTTTTGAAAATGGCGAACTTCTGGTTGACGAGAGTCTCGAATTGATTCGAGCACGACTTGCACAGAATCCTCTGCCTTATAAGTTCCCGGTAGGTAGTTGACACGAAAGGCACAGTTAGGTATAATCCTTTCTGTGCTCTTTTTATTTTGGAGATAAGATGAATACCTACGATGTACCTTACGGCTTGAATGTTTCGGTTCAAATTGTTCGCGAAAATGGTTCGGCACACGTTGATGTTATCGCTCCACTATACAAAAACAAGAAATGGAGGATGAGTCATTGCTATGCCTCGGATCAATTTACTGATCAAATGATTCTAAAAGATCGCAGCTTTACGACAGTCATGATCAATGCTTATCCTCGTTGTTCTTGTCCGCGCTGCCACCTAGATTAAATTTGGATAACCCTGTGAAGATTAAAGTTTGTGATGCCCCGATTGAGGCTTTGAATTATTTGGTGGCTAAGATTGAAGCCTTGCCCAAAGACCGCCTTCATTTATTCTACGGAAAACCCGCTATCGACCGGGAATGTCTTGGTCGAATCGACACATTCAGGTGCGAATTTTCGACCAACTGGACACAAGGGGGTCCAATCATTGATCGAATGTATGCCGAAGGCTTTGAGATGGTTCGCGGCGGTCCTGACAGTGGCAACGAAAGGGTATGGGCAAAGCTCCATGACATGGCCGATTACATGCATGGCCCCACCCCACTCGTCGCAGCCATGCGCTGCTTTGTCGTCAGCAAGCTTGGCGAAGAAATTGAAGTTCCCGACGAATTAATGAGGAAAGATTGAAAATGTTAAAAGTATTGCTCAAAGCAAAGAGGATTCCTGATGGGAGTGTAGTTAGCAAGCCGGGCGGAGAAAAGAAATATACTTTAAAATTCAATGTAAAGATTTATTCCGAGGCGGGAAACACTACAATTACAGCAGAAAAGGGAACTGTTTTTCTCGTCAGCTTAGACGCAATTAATGCGGTAAGCGAGGATTGCGAACTAAAGTGGCACGTCGAAGAAGAGGTTCTTCTTGACTGGATACATTGGCAACAAGATGGACTAGATGAACTTTGTTGACTGTCAGAAGAAAACTTGGTATAATCTTCTCATCAATTAGGAGAAGCGAATGTCTGCGGCGAAGAAGGTACGAGAAGTTTGTGTGATTGTCAGTATTTCCTTGTTGGTGCCTATAGTCTATATCTCAACAGTGTTTGGTGTAGTCTACGCTATCTTTCGACACTACCAGTAAAGCAAAAATTTTATAGGAACAAAAATGTCAGTCGAAGCTATCGAAGCAATAGGGATATACATTGTTTTGCCTGTATGCGTGACAACCGTCTTTGTAATTTTGTGGTGGAGACTTACGAGATGAATGACATCGAAAAAATCAGAAGTCTAGCGAAAGCGGTGCAGGCTGCAACCACAAAACAGGAAAAATCAATAGCCATTTCCGACCTTCACGACTCTCTGAATTCACAAGTAGTTCTGGATATTCTCGACCGCCTCGAAGCGGCGGAGTCCGAAGCCATCGAGAAAGCCCGCCTAAATGGGATGGGGGCTGAACGAGAACTTGCGCTGATGGCGAAGCTTGAAGCACTGAAGAAATAAGTTGACACCAAGAACAACACTTGATATAATTCTTCTCATCAACTGACCGAGGAAATAAATCATGGCATACGTTAGCGCAGAAATGACCAAAGCTGTTCGTGCTGCTCTCAAGGCTAAGTTCAAGGACTTCAAGTTTAGTGTGCGCAAAAACGCCCATTGTAGCACTCTGTACATCACCATCCTAAAATCTACTGTCGATCTGACTGCCGACCTTCACGGTCGATCCTACGCGGAAATTAACCATTACCAAGTAGAAAACTACAAGCACGCCGACATTTACAAGAGCATCTACGAAGAAATGTTCAAGGCAACTGCCTCCGTTGGTCACGAATTCTATGACGACAGTGATGTGCAAACCGACTACTTCAACTGCGCATACTACTATTATCTGCGAGTCGGCGATTACGACAAGCCGTGTGTTTTTGGGGAGTGATTTATGGTCGCACCAATTGTTCCATATTCAATCAGAACTCGGGATGGCGGGTGGCAAACAATTGACCCCCGCGCCCCAGAGCCACAGAGAAAGCAAACCAACATCCACAACAACTTTGTTCATGCCGCGCACTTGTTTCAGAAACTTTCTGAAAAAGAAAAGAATTCTGCCGCAGTTTGCAATTTGATTTCAGAATATGGTAAAATGTGGGAACAGTATAATTCTGCACTCGGAGAGCGTATTTATCTGCGGGACGAACTAAACAAGAAGACTTCAGAGTGCGAGTTTTTGTTGAAGTATATTAATCAATTGGAGAATGAATAATTGGCAAATAAAACCCCAACCCTCTTTATGCTTTGCGGTCTTCCGTGTGCAGGCAAGTCAACCGAAGTGGAATACCTTATGCGGGTATTTCCTGATGCTGTTGTGCTCTCGACTGACGACTTCATCGAAGCTCGCGCCAAGCAGCTTAAAACGACCTACAACAAGATTTTTGAGTCCGCCATTGGCGAAGCTACCTCCGACATGGAAAAACGGCTCCACGAGGCTGTATGGCACAACAAGCACATCATCTGGGACCAAACCAATCTGACTCCTGCTTCTCGCAAAAAGAAACTTGCAAAGATCGCCAGCAACTATCATACTGTTGCGTATGTCTTCAATGAAGACTTCGAAGTCATCCTTGACCGCAACGAAGAGCGAGGCAAGCGCGGAAAGCTCATCCCTTACGATGTGCTTGACAAGATGCGAAAGCAATTCAAGGTTCCTACCAAGGAAGAGGGGTTCAAGGAAATCATTTTTAAAAATATCAAGCGAGGAATGTGATGAAGAATGTGATGAAGACTGTGAAGGTTAACGTGGTTTTTGAGATTGAGGTTCCTGAAGAAGCACAGGTTATGGAAATTTTTGACCACGTTCAAAAGTGCATTAATGGTTCTAACTTTACTTTGTGGGCCGAAAATGTCCGATGGATGGACACTACACTGAAATCAATCGATACTGTTGAAACAACAGAACTAAACTATAGCATCTGAGAGGATTAAATTATGACAAAGAAAATTTACACTTCAGTATCTGAACGGCTAGTCGGTGCTCTATGGAATCAAGGCGACCTGACACAGAAACAACTGAAGAAAATGTATAAAGTAGGCTCGCCATCAAAGGAAGTACAGCGCCTTCGAGAAATGGGAATTCCGGTTTACTCTGTAATCACAAAAGACAAGAAGGGCAAGCGAATCGTCAAGTATCGACTAGATGCGGTGAGTCCAGAAATTATTGCCACCGCTTATCGAACCGAGCCATCACTGTTTGTTCTGACCGAGGACTAAGTGATGTTTGGCGAATTCCAGCTATCACAGCTTAAAGCCGGAACCGTTGTGAAGGCTTACTATGATCGGGAAGCTGAAAAGTTCGTATACGGCCACATTAAGCGGTTTGTAACTCTAGCAAACAATGAACTAGCTATTCTAGTTACAACTCAAACCGAAAGTGAGATTATCTTCCGGTTAGACGACATAGAAATTCTTTGACTTCGACTTAGTCAGATTGGTAAAATGGACAGTGACCTAAATGGTTTCTGTCCATTTTCATTTGTAAGGAACAAAATATGCAAGGTTATTATACCAACGTTTGCAGGTTTGGCAATCAGATTCTCTATATGGGATATGACGAGAAGGGAAAGCGTGTAAAGTATAAAGAAGAATTTCATCCGACACTATTCACGTCATCGCAGGCTTTGTCGGAGTGGAAAGACATCTATGGGAATCCTGTAGAGCCAGTCATGCCGGGAACAATGAGAGACTGCAAAGAGTTCATCGAGCGGTACAGCGACGTTGTTGGGTTTACAGTGTATGGCAACAAAAACTATGTTGCCCAATTTCTACACGCCAAGTTTCCAGAAGAGATTGAGTGGCAAACTCCTAAGATCATTTATTGGGACATCGAAACTTTACCAACCGAATATGGCTATTCTGAAGCACATGAGGCTGAAGGACAAATCTCAGCCATCGCATTCGTAGACAATGATGGCAATGCGCATAGCTTTTCTTTTGTCGATTATGAACCAAAGTCAAGTCTTCTGCAAGGGCTGTCGGTGGAAAAGCGCGTCTTCAATAATGAGCGAGATATGTTGATGGGGGCGATGAACTTTTTGGTTTCCTATGACCCCAGTATCTACACCGGGTGGAACAGCGTCGAGTACGACATGGTTTACTTTCTCACGCGAATCATCAAAATCCTTGGAGAAGACACAGCCAAGCGAATCTCGCCTTGGGGAAAGATTCAGCTTCGAGAGCGAGAAGAACAAGGCAAGATGCGTTATCAGTACGAAATCTATGGTGTTGAACAACTAGACTACATGCAATTGTTCAAGAAGTTTGGCATGAAGTTTGGACCTCAAGAATCGTATCGTCTAGATGCGATTGCCGAACTCGTACTCAACAAGAAGAAGCTTGACTATTCAATGTATAAGAACCTGAAAGAAATGTATGAGAAAGACTTTCAGCGATACATGGAATACAACATCATCGATACTCGACTGGTGTATGAGCTTGAACAGGAGCTAGGCTACATTAACATGTGTCTGACTGCTGCGTATTCTGCGAAGGTCAACTACTCTGAAGAACTTTTGACCATTCCTGCTTGGGACAGTATCATCTATGGTGAGCTTCTTAAGAGAAAGATTTGTGTCCCTCTAGGCTCAGATTCGGCAAAGCGCCCTTATCCCGGAGGATATCAAAAAGACTTGATCAAGGGATACCATAAGTATGTTTTCACAGAAGACGTTGCCAGTCTATACCCAAGCACAATTATCCAGTTCAACATTTCTCCAGAAACAATCTGTGGGTTTATCGATGGGGTGACAGTCTCCCCTCAACCAGATGTTTACGATTTGTCGGACAAGACCGATTATGGCTTGAGCGAAGACCAATGCGTAAGCGCAGCGGGACACGTCTATCGAACAGACAAGCAAGGAATCATCCCCGAGCTACTGCAACGATTCATTGACTCTCGTAAGGTATATAAGAAACAGATGAAGACAATCGAAAATGAAATGGAGAGCATCAAAGCAATCCTAGCACAAAGGGGGGGTACATGTCTGATGAACAACTAAGCACAGAAGAGCTACTAGCCAAACTAGAATCTTTAAAAACCCAATACAATAAATTTGACGCGCTGCAAAATAACGCAAAGCTCCGCGCAAACAGTCTTTATGGTGCTCTAGGCAGCGCCCAGTTCAGATGGTACGATCCTCGCATTGCAGAGTCTGTAACTATCTCGGGGCAAACAATCATCAAACAATCTGAGATTGCAATCAATGATTTCCTTCAGAAGCTTATGCAAGACAAGAAGGATCGCGTTGTGTATATGCACACCGACTCCGCTCAAGTATGCATGGAAGACGTTGTGGAGAAGTTTTTCGCCGACAAGTCTGAGGAAGAGAGAGTCCGACTGCTAGTCAAGATTGCGACAGAGAAGATCGAACCATTGCTCGACAAGACCTATGTTGCTTTGGCTAATAGATTTAACTGCAAACAAAACAGAATCTCAATGAAGACTGAGGCGGTTTGCACCAGAACTTTCTACATTGCCAAGGCGAAGTATGCTCAATATGTCTATTACAACGAAGGCGTCTATTACTCAGAACCGAAGCTGAAGATCGTTGGCCTCGATGCCATCAGATCGAACATCCCAGAAATCGGAAGACGCCTTATGAAAGAGGCATACAAAGAAATCTTCGAGCACGGACAAGAAGCACTTCAGAAGTTTATCAAAACAAAGAAGGCATGGTTCAAGAGCCTGTCAGTCGAAGAGATTGCTTTTCCTCGGGGAGTGAATGGCATCGAGAAGTATTCTGCTAATACCCAAACTGGATACATAAAGGGCACTCCAGCGCACGTAAAGGCTGCGATTCTATACAACAAGTTGCTATCAGATTTGAATCTTGGTGTCACTTACGATAAGATATTCTCAGGTGACAAGATGAAGTTCGTCTATGTCAAAGAGCCTAACCCCTTCGGGGAAGACAAGATTGGGTTTATGACTGAACTTCCGAAAGAGTTCAATGCCCACAAGTATGTTGACTATGACACCCAATTCCAAAAGGCTTTCTTGGGTCCGATGGAAAATGTATTGCAGATTATTGGATGGGAAGCAGAGCAGCGTAATACGATGGATTCATTTTTTACTATGGAGTAACAATGTTGTTTAACAAGAAAATTAAAAGCGGAGAGCAAATCTATCCCGAGATGATTTCCATCGTTATCGACGAAGTACAGTTGGGCGAAGGAAAGTATTACTCTGTCTCTTACCTACTCTACATTGACGAGGACTTGGCTAACTCAAGAGTAATCGAGCTTGGAACAACGCTAAACTCAGATGTTAGCTTTATTGACGCTGTGAATCTAGCAATCGATTATGCGGAGAGTATTTGGTCACTTGAAGTCATCTATCCTTCTGCATTCTTTCGGAATTCTATTGGGGTGCAAGGACACGCAGTTATAGTGGACATTCTAAAAGATTATCAAAAACAACTTTATAACAAAGAGGAAACTGTATGAGTTTAATGGACAAGATGCGAAAGACAGGCAGCGCCAAGCATGTGTCGGTACTTTCTGATTCTGAACTTCTCAACAATCGAGACTTGATCGAAACTGGAGTCCCAATCTTGGACGCTGCGTTCTCGGGATCAATGCGAAAGGGACAGCGAGGATATGGTCCCGGCATTCACTTGATTGCTGGCCCTTCGAAGCACTTCAAATCAAATACAAGCATGGTGTTCGTTTCTTCGTATCTGAACAAATACCAAGACGCAATTTGTGTATTCTACGATTCTGAATTTGGCACCACAAAAGATTATTGGAAGTCTTCTGGAATTGATCCAGATCGAGTCCTACACATTGCTGTAACAAACATTGAAGAGTTGAAGTTTGACATGATGCAGAAGCTTGAACAGTTGAAGCGCGGCGAACGACTAGTATTCTTCGTTGACTCGATTGGTAACTTGGCTTCGAAGAAAGAAGTAGAAGACGCTCTAAAGGAAAGTGCGGCAGCAGACATGACTCGCGCTAAGCAACTTAAGAGCTTCTTCCGAATGGTTACGCCATACTTCACCCTTTATGACATCCCCATGTTTGCAATCATGCACACATACAAGACGATGGAGCTTTTCCCCAAGGATGTTGTTAGTGGCGGAACTGGTGGCGTGCTTTCTGCAAACTCGATTTTCATCATGGGTAGAAGTCAAGAAAAAGACGGCGACGAGATTGCTGGTTGGAATTTTACCCTAAACGCCGACAAGTCGAGAAACGTAAAGGAAAAGACTAAGTTCCCACTACTAGTCACATATAGTGGCGGCATAAACAAGTATTCTGGACTAATGGAACTTGCCATTGAATGCGGGATGGTTGTTAAGCCAAAGAACGGATGGTATGCAAAGGTCAATCCTGATACCGGCGAGATTTGCGAACCAAATTTTCGGTTGAAGCAAACCAACACTGACGAGTTCTGGAAATCGATTCTGGAGTCAGAAAAGTTCTTGGACTTCGTCGAACAAAAGTTCAAGGTGTCACACAACAGTCTGCAACAACAAATCGAATCAATCAATGATGAAGAGGTAAGTGATGAATAAGCTATATCGATTCAGTTGGAGCTTCCGTGGCGGGGACATTGAGTCCCTGTTTGTGGCAGCCGACAAAGAGCTTGAAGAGGCTTTGGGAAAGGACGTTTACTTTGGCGAGGTTCTGGGCAAACACTCGGAAATTTTCGGAACCTTAGAAAAAGAAGATTTGACTTTGCTTTCGGAAGATCAATCTAAGATTTCGTGGTTGGTGGAAACTGTGGGTTCGAAGTCGATTTGTGGACTTAACCCTCTGGAACATTTGAGTGACGTTGAAGAAGAAGCCGAGGATGGAGAAGACGAAGATACTATCTTTGACTTCAACTGGTAAGATTTGAGACAATGAGTGGAGTCAACAGATTCCACTCAATTTTACAAGGAAGACACACATGAGCAATCCTCTACAAAAATTTCAATACATGGTTCGCGAAACCGAAGCTGGTGATCAGATTGAATTCCGATATCTAGACTCCAACGGAAAGTCAATTGTTTTTCAATTGAAGGATTTTAGGTCTGACCCGAATGATCCTAACCTAGAAACCCTAATTGTAGATTATGAGTACAGCTTTCTAGACCCCGAGCTAGACAAGGCCGAGTTCAACAAAGACTTTTCATACTTTGTTCAGAACATTATCGAAGAGTCGATGAATCAGATGGAGCAATCTCCAATCGACACAAGCACCAAGCTAGAAGATATCGTTTAACCAAGAGGAATTAGATGGCAGCAAAACACTCAGTAGAATTTACCGTACTACAAAATCTAATCGTCAACGAAGAATACACTCGAAAGGTGTTGCCGTTCCTCAAGGACGAGTATTTCAAAGTAGAATCAGATAAGCTTGTCTATCGGATAGTTGACGACTTCTTCACAAAGTATAACAAAGCACCAACGAGAGAAGTTCTAGCAATCTCGCTTCAAGAGAAGCAAGGAGTCCCAGAAAAGATTTTCGAAGAAACGATGGAGAAGATTGAAAGCTTCTCCGATACTGCAACTGTTGATGTAAAGTGGGCTACAGATTTGGCAGAAAAGTTCTGCAAAGAACGCGCACTCTACAATGCTATTACACAATCAATCCTGATTGCAGACGGTCAAGACAAGAAGCTCGGACCCGGTGCCATCCCAACAATTCTGCAAGAGGCGCTTTCAGTATCATTCGATTCAGATGTGGGCCACGATTACCTAGAAAGTGCAGAAGCTCGATACGCGATATATTCTGAGAATACTAAGAAAATTGCTATTCGTCACGCAACGATGAACCAAGCAACTGCGGGTGGAATCGAAAGCCAGACTCTTAATCTGTTCCTAGCGCCTTCGAACGTCGGTAAGACGATCATGTTGTGTGACCTTGCTGCTGGAGATTTGGAAGCTGGCAGAAACGTACTCTACATCACGATGGAGATGGCAGAGCACAAGATCGCAGAGCGAATCGACTGCAACCTTCTTGACATCGAACTTAAAAATCTTAAGAAGATGAAGAAGGATGATTTTATTAGCAGGGTAGCTTCGCTAAAGCAGAAAACTAGGGGCAGGATGGCTGTCAAGCAGTACCCAACAGGCGCGGCCCACGTCGGCCACTTTAGAGCACTACTAGAAGAACTCAAAAACAAGAAAGACTTTGTTCCCGATGTCATATATATTGACTACCTCGGAATTGTAGCTTCGCAAAAATATAAGTCTTCAAACTATAACAGCTATCACGCCATGGGCTTTGTTGCCCAAGAGTTGCGAGGGCTTGCCGTAGAGTTTGGCGTGGCTATCTGGTCTGCAATTCAAACCAACAGGTCAGGATACAATAACACGGATTTGGATGAAACCTCAACGGCTGAGTCTATGAGTGTATATCACATTGCTGATTTGGTCTGGGCGATTATCCGAACAGAAGAGCTTGACAAGATGGGGCAAGTTATGTTTAAGCAACTAAAGTCAAGATACTCGAACAAGGCAGAGTTTTCTAGGTTTGTTATGGGAATCAACATCAACAAGTTCAAGCTATTCGACCTTGATGCTCCAACCCAACTGGTTGACACAGCTTCGATTTCAATGGTATCATCTACTCCGCAGTCAGGTGGCGGTTTTGATCAATTCAAGTTCTAAGGCAACAATGTGAAAAAGCTATTCATTAAAATCCGAGACTTTGATATTCTTGATGGGATTCCACTTTTTCTAATCCCAATTGTTATTATTGCTTTATTTGCTTATGTTGGGTTAGTAATCTATGTCAATTCTGTCGCCCTCGGGTGGCTAGTTGGCATCCCTGCATTTTTCGCAGGGCTTCTATACTATGTGGCAATCTCCAGAGTCACAGTAAAAAAAGGAAACAAATCGTATGGGTTGCTTGACCCAACGTGGCAAGCAGCTTTGGTTTGGCTAAACCAGATTGTGATTTGTTATTGGCTAGTGACGGCTAGCGGGTTCGGGGCAATCGGATACATTTTTGTTATGCTTGTTGTTATTCCGACCCTTTATATTTCTATGGGTATACTTTTAAGTCGCGAGGTTAATAATGACGAAAAAGATTAAGCGAATTGTGGTATACTACGATGACGGAACATACGAAGAGGTAATGACTCACATAGAAATTGCTCCGAGTATCAAGCCACCAAAGCAAGACAACAACTATCCTTGGAAGCCTCATCAACCATACTATCCACCAGAGCATCCGCAAAAGCCAATGTGGCCCATCGCCCCAAATCCACCTGACTATTATCTTGGGCGCGAACCTTTTGCACCAACTGTTACTTGGTGTGATAGCAAGAAGCCAGAAGATAAATAGTTGTTGACATAGATCAAAAACAGCAGTAGAATACAACCTTACCCAATCAGGAGAAAACAACATGTACGGACTTACTACCATTCACAAGCTCAACCGCGAAGCCGCAGAAGCCGCAGCAATCCTCGCCAAGCATGGCGAACAAAAGGGTAGCCCCAAGTTTGACGCTCTTCTTGCAGAGTATCGCAAGGAACAAGCAGAGAAGGAAGGCACCGGAATCGGCACTCTGGCGTAAACCTATTGCCCACACCCAAAAAGGACTCTTCGGAGTCCTTTTCTATTTGGAGTTTAAATTTTATGAAGTTTCAATTAATGTCGGACCTTCATCTGGAATTCGGAGCCTACGAGCCACAAAACAAAGGTGCTGAAGTTCTTCTGCTTTCTGGTGATGTGTTTGTGGCAGCAGACTTTGTCATGGCTGACCGGCTTAGCTATGCTGAAGAATACGAACAATCTATCGAAGCATATCATAAATTTATGGAATCTGCCTCGAAAGAGTTTGACTGCATCATCCACATCAACGGAAACCACGAGCACTATAACGGCGACGTAGCGAAGACTTCTGAGATTTTGGAAGAACGTTTGTTCAGTCATTACCCCAAAGCCAAGCACCTGAACATGGAGCATTTTGATTTTGGGAATGGAGTATGTGTGGCCGGGATTACTCTGTGGACAGACTTCGGCGGTGGGGATTGGATGTGGATGTCCCGAGCCGGAAGAGTGATGAATGATTACAACAATGTAATCAAATCAGACAGGCCGGTTACTGCCCAGAATGTACTTCAAAGGTTCGAACCCGAGGATGCGTATGATATGCACAGAGAAGAACTGGCTTGGCTAGAACAGACCCTAGAAGACTCTGACTCTAAGTTTGTTGTGATGAGTCACCACGCTCCAAGCTATATGTCTTCTCTGCACTCTCACAAGTCAAACGACAGTCCCTTGTATGCGTCTAATCTTGACGAGTTCATCGAAAGCAGGCAAAATATATCAGTGTGGTGTCACGGCCACGTCCACCAAGATTTTAACTATAAGATCAAAGACACTCGAATCCTGTGTTCCCCTAGAGGTTATCACGGACATGAGCTTCGGACACTGAAATACAATCACGGAATTATTTTTGAGGTATAAATTATGAGTATAAAAATTTTCGGCAAAAAGGTCGAGCACGTTAACGTAGAGGTTTCAGAAATTGTTATTCTGGAATCTGCAATAAAAATCATGTACGATGTCTGGGGCGAATCCAAAGACTTAGGATCACACATGATAGACGACCAAGGAAATTTGTGTGTCGAATACGTGGAAAATTGGGGATCACATGCGAGCTTTGAGCGAGATGTGATCCGGGTGGCGACTGAAGATGATCGCAAATATCTGTCAGCGATTGAAATGTTGGAGAGCACCTCTACAAAAATAAAACTAAAATAGTTGACTTCTCCTACAGTTGTGGTATCATATCTTCGACTGATAGGAGAAGCCAAATGTCTGCCACCATGAACTACTACGAACTTCTGGGACTCGAAAAAACCGCGCGACCCGAAGCTATCAAAGCTGCATACAAGCGCATGGCTATGGTTTGGCATCCTGACAGGAACAAGGCTGCTAATGCTAGCGAGATGTTTATGAACATCCGCAAGGCTTACAGTGTGCTGATGAACAAAGAGAGTCGAGCCAAGTACGATGAAAGCTTTGCCTCTGAGGCCAACAAGCATGTCAGCAAGGTTGAACTGGTCCGCGAACTTGTCCGCATGCGCATGGAAGGCAGCACCAAGAACGAAATTCTCAAAGTGTGTTCTGCTTCCGGCCTTAGCGCATGGGAAGCCATAGAAATTGTAAATTTGGTTTGGGAAAACTCCAAGCCGAAAGCTGCAAAGAAAGGCTCTGCCAAGGAACCTGACAAAAAAGTTCGAGGTGAAGGCATGATTGGCAATTTCTTTCTTGGAGTTCTCAAGTTTTTTGCCTACAGCTTCGGAGGTCTTCTGGGAGTGTTGGTTGTTGCTCTGGGTTGGGCAGCATACAAGGTTCTATACTACCCCGCCAAACTGCTGGCGTGGGCAATCGGCGGGGTTGTCGGCCTTGTGATGAGTGTGGCAAGTCTTGCTCTTGTCGCCGATCTGGTGGTCTTGGCGGTTGAGGTTTTTGGTGGGGTGCCCACTGAAAACTTCTACTTCTTCAGAGGATTCTTGTATGTTGTTGGAACCTTGGTTGCACACGTTCTAGGGTTCGACATCAAGGACGCGCTGAAAGAGTTTTTGATGCTGTAAAACAAAAGGGGCCGATGGCCCCTTTTTATTTGTCTAGAATCTTTATCATCTTCTCAAACTTCATCGCTCTGTCCTGAAGTCCGTTATATCCGCCGTTGATCCTCTTAGTGATCGCATCTATGTTGTTGGCGTCTGCGAGTTTGTTTAAGCCGTTTACAGACCAAAACCATACGGCAGAGTGCACAGCCCCCTCAGACGATCTCAGATAGTCTCCAATGCCCTCTAGTGGCGTCCCAGTGGCTTTGGCGAAGGCTTCTTGGTTGTTCCTACCTGTTAGCTGGATTAGTCCAGCGCCCCGATACTTCCACCCGTCGCCAGAAGATTCCGGGCCGTTCCCCATCCTATTCGCGTATACTCTGTTGGCTATAGCCTGTGGTTGTCTGGCGTACTTCCAAGCTAAAGCGGAATCGGGAAAGTATTTTTTGAAAACCTTTTGCAGCCCTTCAGCGGAGTAGTTAAGGTTTTCGGAAAACACATTCAGGTTTCCAGACTCGTGAGCAACTTGCGCCAAGAAGTGCGCCTTCCGAAGTGGAGTTATAATTCCTTCATTGATCATGTAATGATTCAGATGAGGTAGAAGTTCCTCGGGATTCTTGCAAAGAGGCACACAAAGTTTTAGTTGTTCTAGTGTTAGTTCCATAGTTGACATTCTTTCCTGATCCAGTTAAAATAGCACTCGATAACTGGATCAAGCTTGCTGTCTGTTGAAACTGGGGTGAGTCTGTTTTCCGCGTTTCTAACAGTATCTGCAAAACTTTTTTGCCGGTTTTGGTTAGGGGGTCTACCAGTTCCAGTTTCTTCATGCGTAAAAACTCCATAAAGTATAACCTTTATGGAGTCGGTGTCTTCGACTACTCGGTAATACAGCCTGTATTCTCGGCCTATGTCAAAATGTCGAAGGCCAAGGCTTTTCAGTTCTCCGCCCTTAAGCGCGTCGTCGTTTTTATTATATGACTGCTTTGGGTTTAATTTTTTGAATTCCAAAAAGTCTGTTAACAGTTGAGGTAGCTTCGGAACTCCGCGCTTTGCCAAAGATACTGATGCCTTTAGTCTTTTGGTGTCCTGTAGGATTGTTACTTTCTTCATACAAATCCAAGAGCGAGTTTGATGCTCTCGTCCTCTTTGCCTTCGACGATCACAATCTCTGCCAGTCCTTCTTCTTCTTCTGCGCCATATTTCTTTTCGAATTCTTCGATGATGTGCATGCACCCAAGGCTGGCGATCTGTTCAGCGGTGTATTGTTCGGCAAACTTCTCAAAGAGTTCTTCGCGGCTAAGGTTGTTTTGCATGATGTTCTCCGTTTCGATGTGATGCATTGTACCTAAATTTATAGTTTGAGTCAACAACTATTTATAAGACAAAAGGGGCCGGTGGCCCCTTTTTCATTTTAGGTTATTCTCAACCCACACATCATATTCAGTTTCAGGCCACCGTAGCCGATAAAGCTTGAGAATCGCCTCCATCACTTCTGGCGGGAACCCTTGTCGGTGTTCCCTGTCGCTGATGATCAGTGAGGTAAAGACGTAGTTAATGTCGGGTTCGTCCCAGAACAACTCGATTCTTTTTGCTACTCGTTCGAACCCGCCTTCGACAATCTTACTCAATAGTTCTTCTTTCATTTCACCTCGTGTGCTTAGCAACCAAATAGTTTTTAACAAACCCAGAACGGACGATGTCGTCAACACCAAACTCGACAATCGAAACGCCTTCTGTTTTCTTTAATACATGCAATACTTCGTTGAAGCCAGACTTACTGCCCAAGTCGTTCTGCCAGATGTCGCCGACCACAAACATTCTAGAGTTCTTTCCTAGTCGTGTGAGGACGGTTTCGAATTCAACAGCGGTTGTGTCTTGACATTCATCCAAGATCACGATAGCGTTGTCGAAGGTCACTCCGCGAAGGAAGGATGTGCATTCGAACTGCACTAGCCCAATGTCTTCCATGTTCTTGAATGACTTGGCATAAGAGAAAAACTTGTCAAACAAATAGTGATATGGCTGTTTGTACACAGAAATCTTATCGTCCTCTTCACCCGGAAGGTGGCCTATCTCTCTACTTGCAACCGCGCTCCTAACAATCACGATTTTTTCGAATGGTGTGTCTGGGTCCAAGATAGACTGCAACCCCATATAACAAGCCAGCATTGTCTTACCTGTTCCCGCCGCTCCAGTCATACACACAACGTCATTATAGTATCCTTCTTTATCTGAGTCGTACCATTCGTAGAATGCTTCTTCTTGAGTCTTTGTCAGGGGTTTGATTTGTTTCAAATCTTTTAGTGTGAATGTCTTTTTCTGTGGCAGGATATCGTAGTCGTTTTGGATAAAGCGAACATCGACTTCCTTCTGGCGTGAAAGTTGCTTGCGCAGTCTGCGGGCTGAACGTGACATGTATTGCTCCTGATGCAGTTAAAATAAAACCCTCTGTACTGGACTGGTACTATCCAATAAGAGGGTTTGGGGTTTTCAAAGATATCGAGAGTTATCTTTGAGTTGTGAACCGGGTGTGCGTTCGTCGATCTTCTGAAGAACTTCTTTCCAAGCTCCGTCGGGGCGCTTCACTCCAAGACGGATAGAGTCGCCAAGACTTGGTGCTTGTGTGATGATGAACTCACAGTCAGGATTGTCAACAAGATATTGATCCTTTTCTGAAATCTTCATAATCACATCTTTTACTTCGCCGGTCTTGTTATTTCTGACTGTGTAGATTGGCATGTGTTACCTCAAGTTGTTTTTATTATTTAGGAGGTTCTAATCAAAGAACCTCTTTGGTAACGTCCTCAATTACCTTGTATGCACAAACGCGAGCCTTGGCTTTTACTTCGCCTTGACCGTCAATCGAGTAATAATCCCTTGGGATAGCCACAAAGTCTTTAGGGTGAACGTGTACCTTGACAACTCGTGCCCCACTGTAGGAGGAAAGATAAGCCTTCGAACAGACGTGCAGCCCGTAACTGCAAGTAACCTCTGAGTTCTCATCTACTTTGTTTCGAGGTACGTTGACATACTTTCCCGGACTATTGTCAAACTTTCCACTATATACGTCAGTGTAGTTTTCATTTACACGCTTAAAACATTCTACCAAGCCGTCTTTTGTGATCTTGATATCTGACGCCACAAGAAAATCGTAAAGCTCGTTCACGGCCCGATAAGAGGGGTTTTGGTTCAGGTTCTTGGTGAAGGCTGCTAGTGACTCGAATGTTTCCATGTCTCGACTCTTGGCAGCTTCTACCAGACGGTTGCCAAGACCTTCGGAAATTGGCTCTCCGTGGAAGGACACCTGACAGGTCTTATGGTCGAACTCAACACCAAAAGCCTCACAAGCCTCTAGCTGACTGATGGGTGATAGCTGTTCATACAGGCGTTCTAGAACAGATTGGCTTCCTCGACTTTTCATGATTTGAGAAAAGAAGTCTTCGAACCGGGCGTCAGCATTTGAAATGTAAACAGAGTTGCCGGGGTTCTTGATAATTGTCAGATGTTCCTCTGTGACAACCACACTGTAAGAATACTTCGGGCGGTCTTTGATTTCAAATGTCCGCACTCCACCGACTGGCTCAACCTCTGACTTTCGATACTTGTCAAATTTTTCTTTGATGACTCGTTCAACTGCCCGACCAACGGTTCGGGGAGAAACCCCAAACAACCGTCCGACTTCTGCCTTGCTTTTGCCTTGTTCGATTAGGGCACAAATTTCATAATCTTGTTTGCTTGCCATGATGATATCCTTTTAAGCTGCTTTCAAATTTAGGTTAGGGTTTGCTGCATCTGATCTATGATACTCAAGCTCTTCTACCAAGTCAACAATACGTTTAATAGTCGCTTGATCTTGATTATAAACGGGGATTCTAGAAATGATGTCCCATGCGTCTGCATACTGTAGCGACAAGGTATCGAGTTCCGCCTGAACTTCCGTGAAGACTTTGAGTGGCTCAGCGCCTTCCAGCTTAGAAAGCCAAGAAGAAACACTCGAAGGAGCTTCGGCCCCAAAAGCAAGAGCACGATCCATCTTTGAAAACAAGTCTTTATTTTGTGCGTAGAAGTTTTTTACGCGATCAAGGATAGGTTCTAGTCTTTTCTTGACCAGTTCAGACACAGAATAAATCTTATCCAATCTGGTTTGCGACCTCAAAGATACTGTTACAGCGCCCCCATAAGGTTGTGAGAAACAAAGAACTGTGTCCAGCTTCTTGTACGTCAAATACTTTGTAATCTCATCTTTCTTTTCTTTTTCAAGGTTTTTGGTTAGCTGTGTGTACCCCAAGATTCCGAGTTTTTCAATCTTTGAAGCATTAATCTTGTTCTTTAGAATGTATCTGACCTCTGACCCTTCAGTGGAAAAGAATGAAGGCGAAATGTAATTTTCTTCATTTGGATCGCAATCGATCCAGTAATAAGAAATTCCCGGTTCAGAGACATCAACGTTGTTGATTGCGTCAACAGTGCTATAGTTTCGAATAACCTTACAGTAAATTGTAGTGTCGGTCTTTTCGGAATTCTGCTTTCTACCAGCAGTAGGAGCTTTGTTTGAGTCTGAAAACTTCTTCACTTCCGCGTCAGTCACATACACGAAAGTTTTTACTTGAAGATAGTTTTCCAAACGCTTACGCTGCGCCGCACTCAGAACCCTAGAGAATTCCAAGAACAGGGTAGAATACATTTCGCTATTGTTACTCGAAACATAATCTTTAAAATAAGCGTTGCGCTTTGTTTCGCTCGGACTCTTTTCCTCTGACTTCTGGTAGACCACAACTTTTGTTAGGGGTGCAGCGTCATAGACTGTAAACTCTTCGCGCCTATTGACTCTTGGCTTATACCCCCTGCTCGGATAAAACACAGACTTTGGAATACAAAAGTTGTGCAGTTTAAACTTCCGAGAAACTACACGCGAGAAGTCTTTGCCTTTGAATTTGAACCCTCCTGCAAATTGTGCAGTTACCCTGCTAATAAGGTATCGATAAGCAGGGACCGGATGATCAAAGTTTTTCAACTCTTCTTGAATATTAGACTTTGCCTTTGCGACGGCAGCGTTGAACTTATCAATTACTACCTTGGTTGTTTTTTCGTTAAGGCTAAGTGATTCTCTGGACGCGGCAGGTGTCAAGTCCCCTACACTGAACGGAATGACGATAGCTTCGTTGCTATTAATCAAAGCACTTATAAAGTTATCAACCTCTACAGCAACAGTTGCGGGAATCGGGTAAATCACATTTCCCATCAGAGCGTAGTGGCGATTTGTGGAGTATAGCTTAGAAGAGGAAAATCGAGGAATCTTTGCGTAGCCAGTCTTTTCGATTTGCTCATATATATCTTCTCGATGAAGCTTGAAGCCTGTCTTGCCGGTAACGTTCGGAATAGTTTTGAACATCGAGGCAATAACAGAAGTTTCAGATTCAACCAAAGAGTAGTCCTGTTCCTTGATCGGAACATAGATGCTAACGCCATTTTTTTCTTCGGTGTCTTCGTGTGATACGATCTGGACTTGCGGAACGCCAGCTTCACCAATGAATGCGTTATAGACTCGCTCGACTCCGTCCTTTCGAGCGACAATGGTAAACGAGTTGCTGTAAGAGAAAACACTCTTTGCCCCGATACCCATGCCGCCTGTCACGTCATTCGAGTTAGTCTTTGTTGAATTGAAGTACGAAGCAAAAACCTTTCGCACACCAATATCGTCAAGGCCCACACCCTCATCTGAAATGATTAGGTTTGAAGATAGATGGTTTGGTAGAGCAATCGTAAACGGCACGTCGGCCTTGCCTGCCTCGACGTGACTGTCGTATGCATTGCACGAGAGTTCGCGGACAATTGCCGCCAACTTATGTTGATAGATCGCGTCGGAAAGGATCGCAAATGCTGCACCATTCATGGTTGCAGTGAATGCGGTCGTTTCGCCACCAACAGTAAAGACTTTTCGATTGTAGTGATCAAGCTTCATTTTTAAAATTACCCTCAATTAACTTTGCTAGCTTTACAAGACGTTCTGCATCAATTGTACTAATGTTGTCAACAAGCCATCGCGGGTCTTCACATAGATACTCTACAAGGATGTTGATTAGCTGTGTTCCTGTGCCCTCGGTCGAGAATAGATCGAGAGCATCATACAGACTCTTGTAGTGCAGATTCATCACTTCCCTTCGACGGTAATTTGGTTTGCCACGTTAAGAAGTCGAGTGAAGAAGAAGTCTAGGATTCGATACTCTTCTGACTTTTCTTTGTACAGACTCCAACCTTCTTCGTCGTCATCTTTCATATCATAAAGCTTTTCTTGGTCTTCGTCAAACAGAAATTTGTTGACTTCCATCAGGGCATCGTGGCGAAGAAGGAAAAGATCATTGAAGCCTTTCTCGAATGTGTGAACCCCATTTAGGGTCTTGGTGTAGATTTCGTATGCTTTGTTGAAGGTTTGTTCGCTTTTTGGTAGTTTGTATTGCATCAGAGAGTTTAGCTTCTTATAATCTAGCTCGAAGGAATTTACTAGGCTTGGGGCGATTTTGCTCATATAGTTATACCTCATTCCAATAAAAGCAGTTGGCCCACTCGGGCATTAGACCAGCCATCCACATCTTAACAAGTTCTGAACTTGAAGTCAACTTGCGGTCAAAAACTTCATCGGTAGCAAAATGCCCATATGCATCAGGAAGATTTTCAGAAGTGTTCTTGCATGCCCAATAAACCGCATCCTCAAGGTCTTCGAGATAACCTCCGCGCTCTGGAGTAAGAGGAATTCCGTCTACCCCAAAATCATTTTTTGTTTTGGTTTTAGTGTATTCTGTTAGCTTCATAAGAACTTTGTCACCGAGTTGCGTTCGTTGTATACCAATTTCTTTTCAATATCGAAAACTTTTACCCCAGCCGCAGCAGCAATCTTTATCATATCAGAAGTTCCGCTTCCACCCGGAAATGCAACAACAATGTCTGGCTTTCCTTCTTTTAGCATCTTCCTGTTGCGTATCGGACCCGCTGCGGTTTTGTGTAGGTTCCAATTTGCGAGGTAGACTTCGGCTTCTTTTTTCAGGACATCTGCCGACCATTCTCCAGCAATCGAGTCGGCACCAGAAGCGCCACCGTGAATGATTGTTGTGATTCCGCTTTTGATCCCATTGTGGATTATATTAAGAACCTTGTACAACAATTCCCGGTCACTAAAATTTCTTCCACCACAAACCAGAACTCTCACAAAACCCCCTATCGAATTGGGTTGCAATCCTTGATTACAACTGTACCCTCCAGAACACCCATGCTAGCGGATTCTTTGAAGTGACAAGTATTGGTGTCTTCAAAGTAAACCAGATACCAAATATTATCTAGCTTCCAAGTTACGTTAACCAACCGAGCACCTTCAGGAATCTTTAGCTCTGTTGTTCCGCCGAGCTTATTAGTCACGTATTGTTCGCACCCGGTAAGTCCAACAAGACCAACAACGGCGATGATTGCTGCGATAAGTTTCTTCACTATGTTTTCCTTTAATTAAAAAGTGAGGCCAAAACGATCGTTGTATTGCGAGTAAAACTGGATGATGAAGTCTTCTACATCGATAGTGTTGATTTTCATGCCACTGTTCATAATCTCTTCCGGCAGAACGTGATATGCATAGGCTGCACGAGGACCAGAAATTTCGTGAATATGGAAGATTTTCTTCAATTCTGCGTCAGAAAACTCATACTTGGTCATCTTTGATTCCTGTTGTCAGTTGATGAGACAATTATATCACGTGTCAGTGTCGTGTGCAACAGCACAATACAAAGAAATTTCTTCTCCCGAACTTAAAATATCCAAAGCATTAGTCTCGAAGTCCGAAAGCTCCGCGTTCTCCCAAATCTTCGCGCCATCCAATACGGTTTGTACTTGGCGAAGTTGACTGTTGAGAATCGAAGCCTGCCGAATCTTGCGCTCTTTGAAAGAGTCAATCGCTTCCTTCAAAGTTGGATAGCAGTGCTTTTTTGTTGCGGTGTTGTGCACCCACTTCAGATAACGGTGTTTCTTCAAATCTTCGTAGCTGTACCACTGTGGTGCATATTGACTTTTGACCCATACTCCGCAAGGAGTTTCT